>ERZ842401.4505-NODE-4505-length-16172-cov-8.095862_pt1 | contig 16172 bp, 15 predicted proteins | sample MGYA00521270_ERZ842401 | MGnify/ENA primary metagenome ERZ842401 (study PRJEB31892, sample SAMEA3878208) | bioreactor metagenome | biome: Moose rumen | place: Sweden | collected 2011-10 | study: EMG produced TPA metagenomics assembly of the PRJEB12797 data set...
GCGGAGCCATAGGTTTACCGTCTTTATCCTTGGGCGGTTCGGGACGATTGGAGTTGTCGCCGTCACGTTCGGGCGGAGCCATTGGGTTGCCGTCTTTATCCTTGGGCGGTTCGGGGCGATTGGAGTTATCGCCGTCACGGTCGGGCGGAGCCATAGGTTTACCGTCTTTATCCTTGGGCGGTTCGGGACGATTGGAGTTATCGCCGTCACGGTCGGGCGGAGCCATGGGGTTACCGTCTTTATCTTTGGGCGGTTCGGGGCGATTGGAGTTGTCGCCGTCGGACGGAGGAGCCTTGCGCGTCATGCCGTCACCGTCGAGCATTTGTTCGGCTTTATCCTTAGCCTTATCGATTTTTTCTTTAGTCTTTTTAGCCTTGTCGTATTTTTGCTTGACTTCCTTGACCTTATCGGCGGACGACGCGCTGACGGGTTGAATATCCGCCGCGCCGAGACCGAAGACAAACGCGCCGATCATCAAGCCGCTCAAAAGTTTTTTCATGCGTATCACTCCAAATTTTTTCCGCAATTATATCACGAAAATCCGCTTTGTCATTGGAAATCGCTTAAAGTTTGCTGAACTGAATATTATAAAGGTTGCTGTAGACGCCGCCGCGCTCCAAAAGCTCCTTATGCGTGCCCGCCTCGCAAATGTGCCCCTTATCGATGACGAAAATTTTATCGGCGGCGAAAATGGTGCTCAAGCGGTGCGCTATAACGAAGCTCGTCCGCCCGACCATTAAATCATCGAGGGCGGCTTGAACAATTTTTTCGCTTTCCGTATCGAGGGCGGAAGTTGCCTCGTCGAGGATTAAAATTTGCGGATTTTTGAGCATAGCCCTTGCTATCGCCATGCGCTGACGTTGCCCGCCGCTCAAATTCAAGCCGCGTTCGCCGATTTGCGTTTGGTAACCGTTCGGCAATTCGCGAATAAAACCGTCGGCATTAGCCGCCTTAGCCGCCGCGATTACTTCCTCGTCGGTCGCGTCCAGGCGTCCGTAGCGGATATTTTCCATGACCGTCGTCGAAAAAAGGAGCGTTTCCTGCGGCACGATACCGATTTGTTCGCGCAGAGAATTTATTTTTACGTCGCGAATATCGAAGCCGTCGATTTTTATTGCGCCCGCCGTTACGTCGTAAAATCTGGGAATTAAATTCGCGATTGTGGATTTTCCCGCGCCGCTTGAGCCGACAAATGCGATCATTTGCCCCGGTTTTACCTCGAAATTAACATTTTCCAGCGCATTATGCACGCCGTCATAGCTGAAAGTCACATTTTCCACCGAAACCAGACCTTTAACTCGCGGCAATTCTACGGCGTTTGGCTTATCGTTTACCGTTTCGGGCAAATCCAACACGAAAAAAATCCTGTCGATAGCCGCCATTGCCTTTTGAAGTCTCCCGTATATTCGCGACAATCTTTTTACGGGATTGGCTAAATTTACGGCGTAGGTGAGGAATGCGACCAGTGCGCCCGCCGACATTATGCCGTTTACGACCTCGTAGCCGCCGAACCAAACGATTAAAGTTACCGCCACTGCCGCCAAAAATTCGACCGTCGGCGTCAATAAGCTCGTTAATTTTACGTTATCCATCGTCGCTTTAAAATTAAGCTCATTTTCCACTTTAAATCGTTCAATCTCGTATTTTTCGCGGACAAATGACTTCACGACGCGAATTGACGATATACTTTCCTGCAAAAGCGACGTTATATCGGCTAATTTTTCTTGAATTACGGTACCCGTCGACTTAATTTTTTTCCCGAAAATGCGCATTGCCGAGCCGACCAAAGGCACGGTTATCAGCGTCAGGAGCGTTAATTTCCAATCTAAATAAAGCATCATGCCGATTGAGCCGATTAAAATTGCGCCTTCCGTGAACATTTCGATTAAATTATCGACCAATGCCGACTGAATTGCGCCGACATCGTTTGTTAAATAGCTCATTGTTTCGCCGGTTTGGTGTTTATCGAAATATTCCATTGGCATTCGCTGAAATTTGCGGAACATTACTTCGCGCACGTCCACGACCACTCTTTGCCCGATATACGACACCAAATAGGATTGTCCGTAATAAAAAATCCCTCGGAAGGCGAATACTACCACGATACTCACCGAAATAAAATTTAACATTGCCATATCTTTTTCGGCGAGCACTTTGTCTATCATGTCTTTAATTATCCACGGCAAATATAAATTCGCGCCCGATGCACAAATTATGCAGATTATTGCCAGCCCGAACCAACTTAAATATGGTTTTATATACGCTAAAAGTCGCTTATAATTTTTCATTGGACAAAAATTTTCGTTCCCAGTCTTCAGAGTAGCCAAAATCCTTCGGATCTTGCTCGCAAATGTACAGACGATTATAAATTGTGTTCAAAACCTCGTAGTAAGCCTGTTTGCGTCCCTTTTCAAAAGAATCCGGGTCTTTTATTGCATCTTCGCGGGCTTCGTAGGCATATTCCATTACACTGCCGATTATGTATTTCACGTCGTCAATATCTATTCTTTCATTCATAATTTTCGCCTCTTTTCTCAAGTTCCTCGACGCGATATTGAATAGATTCGGTAAAATTTTTGAAAATCTTTGTTCAAAGAGCGAATTCCCTTGCGAAGTTGCGCCGGAGTCTGATTTTGCAAATGTTTTTCCGTAAACCATTGTAAATCAAATTTCAAAATTTGTCACCTGCCGTTTCCAGTATTTTCCGAGCTATGCGATTAGCCGCGCCCGATTCGCCCAATTTTTTGCAAGCGGATTTTAATTTATCGGTAATTATTTCCCGATTTTCGAGGATTTTAAGCACCTCGGCGGATATTTTTTCGGGCGTTACCGCATTTTGGAGTAATTCGGGCAGAATTTTTTTGTCGGCAAGGATATTCGGCAGGCTGAAATATTTTATATCGACGAGCAACTTGCCGATTAGGAAATTCAGCGGAGCCATTTTGTACAGCACGACGCTCGGCAAATTTAATAATGCGGCTTCAAGTATCACGGTGCCCGAAGTGGCGATTGCGGCGTCGGCTATGCTCATTAAATCGTAGCGGCGCGACGAATTCACGAGTTTTATATCGAGTTTGGCGGCGGCGATTTGTTTTTGCAACGATAATTTATCGACGCCGTCGGCTACGGGCAGGAAGAATTTCGCGGATAATTTCCTCGATAAAATCTTGGCGGCTCCGAGCATCGGCGGCAATAAAAGTTTAATTTCCTGTCGTCGTGAGCCGGGCATTAGTAAAATTACGCGTTCCGAATCATTTACGTTAAAAAAATCGCGAGTTTCGGCTTCGGATAACGAATTTTTGACGGTATCGACGAGCGGATTGCCCAAAAAATAAATTTTCGCGCCCGCCGCTTGATAAACAGGCAACTCAAACGGAAAAATGGCGATAAAAGCGTCGGCGATTTTCGCGCAGGATTTTGCACGACCTTTACGCCACGCCCACGCACTCGGCGGAATGTACGACAGAATTTTAATATCGAATTTTTTAACGCGCTTAGCCAATCGCCAATTAAAATCGGGATAATCGATTAAAACGAGCAAATCGGGCTTTTCGGCGCGAATAATTTCGGTTAAATCGTCGAGGAGGTCGAAAATCCTGCGAATATTCCTCAAAACCTCGATAAAGCCCATTACGTTGTAGTCTTTATAATTACGGACGAGCTGAACGCCCTCGCGAGCCATGAGAGTGCCGCCGAAACCCAAAAGTTGCGTCGCGGGGGCGATTCTTTTTATTTCGCGTGCAAGCGCGGCTCCGTGAACGTCGCCCGATAACTCGCCGGCGGAGAAAAATATTTTCAACAGCACAATCCTCCTTTTGGCGGCAATTATATTTGTTGCCCGCCAAAAATTCAACAAGCACCGCGATTTGGCAAAAAAAATCCCTCCGTGCGGAGGGGAAAGCCGATAAAACCGTTAAATCAGACGTTGACGCCGTAATTTTTGCCGAGAGCCGCCAAGCCGCCGCTCCAGCCCGCACCTATGGCGTTGAACTTCCATTCGCCCTTGTTGCGATAAATCTCGCCGACAACAACCGCCGTCTCAACCGAAAAGTCCTCGCCGAGGTCGTAGCGAATAAGCTCCTTGCCGGTCTCGTCGTCGACCACGCGGATATAGGCGTTCTCGACTTGCCCGAACTTTTGCTTGCGAGCGTCGGCGTCGTAAATCGTGACGGTGAAGTCAATCTTGTCGACGTTGGCGGGCACCTTGCTGAGGTCAACTTTAATCTCCTCGTCGTCGCCTTCGCCTTCGCCGGTGAGGTTGTCGCCCATGTGCTCGACCGCGCCGCTCTTATGCTTGAGATTGTTGTAGAAAACAAAATCGTCGTCGCTGTTGACTTTGCCGTTGGCACCGAGCAGGAACGCCGCCGCGTCGAGGTCGAAATCGTGACCGCCGTCGTACTTGTTGGTATCCCAGCCAAGCCCGATTAAAAGCTTTTTCAACGAGGGGTTGCCCTTTGTGAGGTCGACTTTCTGACCCTTTTGCAAACTGATAGCCATAAAAATTCCTCCCAAAATTTATTTAATCCTTGCGCCCGACAGTCCAACGAAGCCCCCAATCGAACGCATGATCCATTTGTTCGGAGTCGTCGAAGAAGTCAACAACTTTCTCGACGCTGAACGTCCCGCCGACATTTTCAAGCAGGGCAATGGCGCAGGTGTGCTTTTTGGAGCCGTATTCGTCCATGCGCACGATAAGTTCGGGGCTGCCGGGACAATTCACCGTCACGACGCCCTTAGCCTCCGCCCAATTCGCCGCGCCCTTGTAAATGAACGTATAAATCAGAATGCGGCGGATTTTGTCGGCGAATTTGCCGTTGACGCGAATGGTTTCGCCCGCCGCGACCGCACCCGTCCTGTCGTCGCCGTCGAGGGCGATATAGGGCGGACGATTCAGGTCGCCGAAGTGGTTGCCGAGGGCTTGAATCGCGCCGATAGAGCCGTCCTTAAGCTCAAACAGACACGCGAGGTCTAAATCGATGCCGTTGCTGATAAATCTGCCGAAGAAACCGCTTTTCGGCGGCGGCTGACTCCAATTTAGATTTATGACGATTTCGCCGAGGTTGGAGCCTTTTTTAACGAGATTGACCTTTTGCCCCTTGCGTAGTTCAACTTTTTTGGGCTGAGGCGGCTCCTCGCGAACGGGCGGCGGCGGGATTTTGATTTTTTCGCGCCGAGTATTGACTTTGGGACGCGGAGGTTCGCTTGGCGGAGGCGGAGCGGCGTCTTTGACTTCGATACCGAAATTTTTACAGAGCGCGGCTAAACCTCCGCTGAAACCCGCGCCCGTTGCGTTGAACTTCCACGCGCCCTTGTAGCGATAGACTTCGCCGAGGACAATCGCGGTTTCGACGGAGAAATTTTCCAGCGGGAACGTCGCAATTTCGCCGCGACTGCCGAGAATCTTCAAGGTTGCGCCGCGAATCATGCTGAAATTTTGTCTGCGTTTATCGGCGTCGTAAATCGTGGCGGTCAGAGAAATTTTTTCGACGTGGCGCGGGATTTTGGTGAGGTCGATTTGCAGAGCGTCATTTTCTAGGGTGACACCACCCGAATTGTGCCGTGCGTTCCCGTAAAAAACAAAGTCCTCGTCGCCCGCAACTTTGCCGTTCGCCTGCGTCAGAAATGCCGCCGTATCAATCTCCAACGCGCTCGTCGGGCGTTCAAACTTGATAGTCAAGGTGTTTTCGTTGAGCGGGATTTTTTGTCCTTTTGCAAGCTCCATTATCTCACCTCCGAAAAGTTTTTCACACGCGCATTTTAGCAAAAAACTTTGTCATGTCAAAGACTTAAGCTCATTTCGATAAAGATTCGTCATGACTAGCAGGTAGGCGATTAGCGCGGGTTGCGTGCTGTCCGCCGCCGCGAATTCGCGCAGGAATATTTCATAGACCGCTGTTGAATCCAATTCTTTAAGAGCCGCTGAAACGTGATCAAAATGTATACTCGCGAACAGGTTCAAAACTTGCAGACGCACGAACGGCTTCCGCTTAAAAAATTCCAATCCGCTCATGAACTCTTCCAAGCACTCCAAGCCGTGTATCAGCGGGTTGCTCCAGAAAATCAATTCTTGTTCGGGCGAACGGACGCGCCGCGTCATGGAGCCGCCGTTTACTCGTTGCACGTAAAGCGGGTTGGGTATTCGCAATCGTCTTTCCGCCAAGCACGCCAATTCAAACGTCCAGATTATGTCCTCGGAAATTCTCATGCGCGGGAATTTTATGGCGTTGTCGATTAGGAAGTCGCGCCGCACGAACTTTCCCCACGGCGGCCAACGACATTGACGCGCCAAAAATTTTTCCACGCGCTTTGCAATATCAACGGTCTCAAGCGTCGGCTCGTTCACAATAAAATTTGAATCCCAAGCCGCAGGCGTCAATTCTTTTGGAACAGGCTCCTCGTTGCAGATAAAGCCGCAATCCATGTAAACGACGTCCGCCCGATATTCCTCCGCGCAGGTGCAGAGCGTTTCGATAGCCTCGTCAATCAACAAGTCGTCGGCGTCGGCGAAGAAAACATACTTGCCAGCGGCGTGCTCCAACCCGACGTTGCGCGGGACGGCTCCGCTGCCGGTGTTTTCGGGCAAGGTGACAACCTTCAACCGCCCGCCGAATCGCTCAAGGTAACTTTCGGCAACGGCAAGACTGTTATCGGTTGAGCGGTCGTCAACGACGATAACCTCAAAGTCGCCGAGCGTTTGAATCAGCAGGCTCTCCAAGCACACGCCCAAATATTTTTCCGCGTTATAGACGGGGATAATCACGGAGACCGCGCAGTTTGGTTTCATATCAAAGGCTCCTTAACTTGCTTAAACTATACCGAAAGGAAAGGCGACGCCGTTACCTCGCATTTCAGGCACGACGTTTGAGAAATCGCTTTCGATTCTGCGGCGATATTGAAGCTCGTGCGCGAAGTGGAAGAGGAACGCCATATAGCTGCCGTCCTCGCCCAGATATTTCTTGAACGTTTCCTTAACGACTTTGTGAATTTCGGGCGTCACGCCGTCTTTGTAAACGCCGATACGTCCTATCCGCCAATAGTCATGCGCCGTCAGTAAATGAATTCTTACTGCGTCCATAAGGAGTTCATTATTCTTGAAAAAGTCAAAGGTCGGCAAAAGTTTCTCCAGCCAGCGCGAGAGTTCGATACAGGAGGAAACAAATCGCTCAATTTTTTCGGGAGGAATATTTCGCTCATTTGTTCTTGAGTCGGGAGCGTCGCGGTGGACATAGAAGAGCACGGGCGTCTTGACGAAAATTTTGGCACTCATCATCCAACACAATGACATCAATCTTTGTTCGCCCGCCGGGTCGAAAAATAAATTGTTGTCGAAGATAAAACTCTTCCTGAAAAAATTATATTGATTGTCAATGAAACTGCCGCCCAATATCCATTCGTTGAATCGGACTTCGGGGTTTTCCGGCACGATTGAAACTTGCTTGACGGGGCGTCCGTCGTGAAGCATGGGGCGCAGATTTTCCGATTTGAAAACACTGTCATGCGGCATGAAAAATTGCCCGATGCTGTGAACAACGTCGGCATTGGTATTTTCCGCCACGTCGTAGAGGTGCTCCAGCGCGTAGGGCATATACAAATCGTCGCTGTGCAAAATGCAAAGATACTTGCCGTGCGCCTCGCGCATAAGGCGGTTGGACGTGGGGAATTCGGTCAAATTATTGACGTTGCGCAGGAGCCGTATTTTTTCCGACTCAATCAGCGGAGCAAACTTTTCCCGAACAAAATCAAACGAGCCGTCCGTCGAACAATCGTCGACAACGACAATCTCAAAATCTTGGAACGTCTGATTGAGGACGCTGTTGACGCATTCCTCAATGTAATGCTTGCGATTGTACATAGGAATCAGCACGGAAATTTTCGGGGTGCTCATCAAATCACCTTCGTAAATAAATGTGTCGGATAAAACTTTCAGCGCGATAAAGTTGCAAGATACTTATCCAATTCGCGGAAATGCAAGTTGGACGCCCTTGCATACTCTGTAACTTTGGCGAGCCAATCTTTGGGCTTTTTGAGCGAACGCCAAACCTTATCCGCGTCAAGGGGGTTGCCGTCGCGCAAGTCGTAAAAATCCTCCCGCGTGAAAACGCCCAAGTCCTCCAAAAGATTCAGCGTCTTGTCGTTGTAAACGATCGGGAAAAGATTTTGGCGAAACTTTAGCGCAAGAACGTTCGCATGAAACCGCGTCGCCACGATATATTTCATGCCGGCAAACGTCTTAAGGAAATTCTCAATGTCGCCGTTATAAGTGACGTGTTGAACTTTGGTACTTTCGGCGGCGGTGAGGTTGCGGGCAATTTCTTCAGCCATAACGGCATCGTCCTCCTTGAGGCAGAAGGAAAAGATTTTGACGCCGATATTTTTGCTTATCGCGCTCCTAACCAAAGCGACCATGCCGTCGAGATATTGCCCGTGAAAATCCTTCAAAGTGCCGCCGCGACCGGGGAGCGTCGGCGAAATGACCGATATGCCCAAACCTGCGCGAGCCTCTTCGGGAACCGCGAAGCTGTCACTCAAGCCGAAGATGACGTCGGGCGCGCAGGTGACGTTAGCCAAGTCGCGGAAAAAATTTGCCGAGTGCTTATCGCGAAGACTGACCTTCAACAGGCCGTCGCCGCGAGCAAACAAGTCGTGAAAATCTTTTTCCGTATAAGGCGCGTTGCCGTAATTTCTGTCGAAGTTGGAACCGATTATGAACAGCGGCTTGCCGTTCACAATGAACCGATTAAAAAATTCGACGTCGCGCTTAAGACTGTCCGCAATTTTATGAGCTTGATACAAAGAGCCGCCGATTGAAATTGCAAAATCGTAGCCGTCAAAATTATCCAGGAACTTGTTGCTGTTGTTATGCCGATTGATTTCGCAGATCACGTTCGGATTGTTCTTGAACAGTTGCCCGTACGGCTGAGCCGCGCCCAAGAAAAATGTCACGTTAGGATAGCGATAGTACCTCACTTAGAGCCGCCGACAATCAGCTTGCGAACAATATCGACGGGAATAATCGTGAACGCCATAGCAAGGACGAAAGCCCATTCGGAGGGCGTCAAGCCGAAGCAACGCAGAATCACGCCGCCAAAGTAAGTCATGGCAACTTGCACGACGACAATCATAGCCATAACGCGCAGGAAGCCCGTATTGCCGCCGATGTTGTCGAACAGGTTGATTCGGTCGGTGCGGGCGTTGAAGGCGTTAAACACCGCCATGAAGATAAAGAACGCGAAATAGCCCGTCAGGACGTAAACGCTGTCGCCGCCAAACGTGAAGTTGACGCCTTCGGGATTCACGTCGCGGAAATGGTCGCGGCTGAAATCCGTAAGCAGGAAGACCAAGCCCATTGCAAAGCTCCAAAGCGAGCCGGTGCCGATAGCCGAGAGCATGTACGGGCTGATGATTTTTTCGTCGCGACGCTTGGGAGCCTCCTCCATGTAGCGGTCGAGCGCGGGTTCGCCGCCGAATGCCAGTGCCGCCAACGTATCCATAACCAGATTAACCCAGAGGATTTGCGTTATCGACAACGGGTTTTCCAGTCCGAGGAGCGGGCAGACGAACGAGATCAGCACCGCGCCGACGTTTATCGTAAGCTGGAAGATTATAAACTTGCGGATTGAGTTAAAGATTGTGCGCCCGTAGAGAATCGCCTTGCCGATAGATTTAAAGTTGTCGTCGAGGATAACAATCTCCGACGCCTCTTTAGCGACTTCCGTACCGCCGCCCATTGCAAAGCCGACGTCAGCCTTTTTGAGCGCGGGCGAATCGTTTACGCCGTCACCCGTCATGCCGACTACCAAATTCAGCTCCTGCGCCAAACGAACCAAGCGGCTCTTATCGGTGGGCAGGGCGCGGGCAATGACTCTGAACTTCGGGAGCTTTTGCTTGACTTCCTCGTCGCTCATTTCGTTCAGCTCGGTGCTGGTGATAACAATCGCGTCGTCAATCTCGATAATGCCCGCCTCCTTGGCGATAGCCTGCGCGGTTTCCTTGCGGTCGCCGGTTATCATGACAACTTGAACGCCCGCGCTGTGAACTTGCTCGATAGCCTTAATGGCGTCGGGGCGCACGTCGTCTCGGATACCCGTCACGCCAACGAAGGTCAAGCCGCTGTCGGGAATATTGCCATCTGTTACTTCGCCGTCGTAAGTCACGAGCGCGAGCGTCCTTATGGCGCGGTTGGCAAGTTCGTCAATCTTGGAGTTAATCTGCGCGGTGGACGTAAGTTCTTGACGTTGCCCGTTGCTGTCGTAGTAGTAGGAGCACTTGTCCAAAAGTCTTTCGGGCGCACCCTTGATGAGCCACAGATTATAATCGCCGCTGACCTTAGCCATTGAATATTTTTTCGCGCTGTCGAAAGGAACGGTGTCGCCGACGGTGACGTTCGGGGCGGTGTCCTTGCCGATAATGAAGCCGAGCAACGCCCTATCCGTCATGTTGCCGCCCACTATGTCATTGCCGCTGATAACCGCGCCGTTATTGAATCGGACGCTGAGCGAAACGAGCGATTGGAGCTTTTGGCTGAGCTTGTCGAAAGTTTCAGTAAAGGTGGCGGTACCGTCGAGGAACGTCACGACTTCGAGCTGACCTTTGGTGATTGTGCCGGTTTTATCGCTGAACAGGATATTGAGACTGCCCGCCGTTTCGATACCGGAGATTTTGCGGACGAGGACGTTATCCTTAAGCATCTTGCCCATATTCTGCGCGGAGACGATAGCAATCATGAGCGGCAAGCCTTCGGGTACCGCCATAACGATAATTATCACGGCGAGCATAACCGCTTCGACGAGGCTGTTAAGGACGTTCATCCAATCGGCGCAGTAAGCACTGATTAACGCCCAATCGAAATTGTGTTGCAGGACGATACGTTCGAACATGAAGGCAACGGCAATCGCCACGCCGCCGATATAGCCGAACTTGGAGATTTGGTCTGCGAGGTCGCCGAGCTTGAGCTTGAGCGGAGTATCGCGGTCTTCGTCGACTTGGAGTTCGCCCGCGATTTTGCCGTAGACGGTATTATCGCCGAGGGTAACGGTGCGCATGACGGCTGAGCCGCCCGCCACTACCGCTGCGCGGAAAACTTTATGCGGGTTGAGGAAGTCGGTACTTTGCGCGGCTTCGGCGTCGGCGTTGGCGTCGGGGGCGGGGGTTTTGGATTCTTCCTTAGCCTCGCCGTTTAGGATTGACTGGTCAACCTGAATTGAGCCGTCGATTATGACGCCGTCGGCGGGGATTTTGTCGCCCGTCTGGAGCAGGACGCAATCGCCCATGGTTATATCGGTAATGGGAATTTCGGTGACGACGCCGTTGCGATAGACCTTGCACTTAATCAACGACGCCTCGCCCTGGAGCTTTTGGAACGCGCTTTCGTTTTTATATTCGGAGAACGTCGACACCAGCGTTGCCAGCAGAACCGCCATTGCTATGCCGACCGATTCATACCACTCCGCCTTACCCATGAACGCAAAAAACACGTTGAGCACCAGCGCGAAGATTAGGATTTTGATTATCGGGTCGTCGAAATTTCCTTTGAGCTTATCCCAGAAGCCTTCGCGAGCTTGTTCGGTAATGCTGTTGTCGCCGAACTTAGCCTTTGCCTCTTGAACTTGCGCGTCGGTTAAACCTGTGATTTTCAATTTGATACCTCCAAATTATTTTTTAAGTACGTCGCGAATATAATCCTCCGCAACAAGCAAAACAAAATTTTGCGCGATTGTCCCTGTAGCGGGAACATATTCCTTATTGACGGTGATATTGTTGGAAAGAACGCGAATGCCGATAAACGGGACGCCCGCATTTTGGCAAATCTGCGCGGCAGCGTTGGTCTCCATTTCCTCGCAGGAAGAGCCGTAAGTTTCATGCAGGAAGCTGATATAGTCGATGTTGCTGAGCCAAATGTTACCCGTGGCAATTACGCCCGTCACGACGTTAAAATTATCGTTGGCGGCGGCAACGTCCTTTGCGATTTTCAAGAGCGTCGCGTCGGGGAAATATTCTTTGCGGGTTTTAAAGGTGCCGCTCGTTTGGTCGTAGGCGTAAGCACCGCGCATTTCCTGCCGCGTCAAATCGACGCCCGCGCCCGCCGCCGCGTAATCGGATTTATAGGCGGTTTGGTCGAAAGTGCGCTCGCCGATAACGATGTCGCCGATATGCAACGCGGGGTCGTGCCCGCCCGCCGTGCCCTGATTTATGACGGCAACGGGATTGAATTTTTTAATCGCAAGAGCCGTGGACGCCGCCGCGTTCGCCATGCCTATTTCCGTACGCACGACCACCACGGGATAATTTTCATACGTGCCCGCCACAAAGAGGTAATTCAGCTCGCGATATGCTGCGGGGTTTTTCAAGGCGCGTATCAAAACTTCGGTCTCGGTATTCATTGCGCCCTCAATCAAAATCGGACGCACGCGGCTTTTGTAATTGCCCTTAGCCTTGGGCAGTGACGCGTAGAATTTCTCGACGGGTGCGCCCGCCAATTCAGCCGCATTATCGGCGTTATGAACGGTCGACGATTGAGCCTGCGCGGGTGTCGCCGCCAACAGCAATGCCGCCATTATCAGCGCGAAAAATTTTTTCACGGATTATCCCTAACCTCCAATCGATTCTTCAGGACGTTAGCCGCCACGAACAGATAAGCCGTCAACGCGGCGTTGTCTTCGGGATTGGCGGAAAAAAATCGCTCGTTGAAGCATTCAAAGACGGCGGCGGGTTCGGAATTCCCTTTGCCGAAGAAGGCATCCGCAATCGTCTTGAGTTGCTCCTGCATGAAAAAATCCAAAAGCCGATACCTGTACTGCGGATTGTCGCGGAAAAATTGTTCGCCGCGAATGAACTCGTCGAGCACGCGGAAAAGTTTTATCGCGTCCTGCGAAAAGCTTACGGCGTCCTGGCTTTGATGCGACAGCGAATCCTCGCGCAGGCGGTAGCAATAGCTCACGAACGGCACGCGCACATAATTCCGCGCAGATAACAGGCACTTGATCACAAAGATGAAGTCCTCGAATTTTTTCAGCGCGGGGAAAGCGATTCGGTTATCGCGGAGGAATTGGCGGCGGAAAAGCTTATTGCACGCCCACCACATGTATCGCTTATTGACAAAGCCCGCCATGCGTTCGCCAAAGTCGAAGGTCTCAAGCGTCGGACGCATGACGAATTCGCCTTCCTGAAAGCTGACGGACTCCGCGCAGATTTGCCCGCCCTCGAAAAAGAACGTTATGCACTTTTCGGGATGAACCACGTCGGCATTGGAACTTTCCGCGACCTCGTAAAGCTCCGCCAAGGCGTTTTCGGTCAACAGGTCGTCGGCGTCGAGGAAGTAAACATACTTGCCGCGAGCCTCCGCCATTGCGAAATTCCTTGGAATCGCAGCGCAACCGCTGTTTGGCGAAATCATCATGAGCTTAAGGTTATCGCCGAAATGCGCAAAAAAATTCTCGACGACTGCGCGGGAGCCGTCGGTTGAGCAATCGTCGACAACAATAATCTCGAAGTCTTGCAAGGTCTGACCGGCAAGGCTCGTCAAGCATTCGCCGATATAAGCCTCCGCGTTGAACAGCGGGACAATCACGGAGACGGCGGGAATTTCTTTAATCATTTACGCAAATCTCTTAGCCAATTCGCTCAAGCCGGTATCCTTGGTGCCGTTGCCGACCGCGTTAAATTTCCATTCGTCGCCGCGCCTGTAGACTTCGCCGGCAATCATGGAAAGCATATCGGTATAATCTTCGGTGAGGTTGAAGCGGCAAAGCTCCTCGCGGGAGTCGGGGTCGATGATTCGGATATAGGCGTTGTTAATCATGCCGAAATGCTGTTTACGGTCGACGGCGTGATAGATATTGACGACGAAAATCAGCTTATCGTAGCGTTCGGGCATTTCGTCCAGGTTGACAAAAATTTGTTCGTCGTCGCCTTCGCCCTCGCCGGTGAGGTTGTCACCCATATGCTTAACGGCTTTACTGCGGTGTTCGAGGTTGCCGAAATAAACAATGTCGTCCTTATCGACTAACTTGCCGCCTTGACAGAGGAAAACGGAGGCGTCGCAGTCGAAGTTATCGGAGTTGCCGAACAGTCTGCTGAAGAAACCGCTTTTTTGTTCCTTGGCGTCCCAGCCGAGTCCGACCATGAGGCGCGAAAGTCTTTTGCCGTCGGATTTTTTGAGCGAAACTTTTTGTCCCTTTTGAAGACTTACCACATTAAGTTCTCCCTTCGTTAGCAAAAAGGAGCGGGGATTAGCCGAACTGCTCCCCACTCCCCAAGCCGAATTTCTACTCCCTAATTCCTAATTCCTAATTCCTGCTTAAACATTGACGCCGTAGTTTTTGCCGAGCGAGGCAAGTCCGCCACTGAAGCCTGAGCCTATGGCGTTAAATTTCCATTCGCCCTTGTTGCGATAGAGCTCGCCGATAACGACAGCGGTCTCAATGGAAAAGTCTTCGCCGAGGTCGTAACGGATAAGCTCCTCACCGGTCGCCGAATTCACGACGCGGATAAAGGCATTCTCAACTTGCCCGAAGTTTTGCTTACGTTCTTCCGCCTCGTAGATTGTAACGGTGAAGTCGATTTTCTCGACGTCGGCGGGCACTTTGCTGAGGTCGATTTTAATTTGTTCGTCGTCGCCCTCGCCCGCGCCGGTGAGGTTATCGCCGAGGTGTTCGACGGCTCCGCTTTTATGCTTAAGGTTGCCGTAGAAAACGAAATCATCATCGCTTGCGACTTTGCCGTTCGCGCCGAGCATGAAAACCGAGCTGTCGAGGTCGAAGTCTTTGCCGCCGTCGTACTTGTTGGTATCCCAGCCGAGCCCGATTAAAACTTCCTTCAAGCCGGGGTTTGTCTTAGTGAGATCAACTTTTTGTCCCTTTTTCAAACTTACTGCCATTGGAATAAAACCTCCCAAGAATTTTTAAACGCGCACAATCTATCACACTCCGGCAATAATTTCAAGTCAAATCGCAACGCGCCCTCTGCATAAAAATTTTTTAAAAGTTTGCAATCACGCCCTGAATGATTATACTGTTAATCAACATGGTACTATTGACCGATTAAATTTTAAAGGCGGTGGTTAAATCTTGAAACCAGGTAAAATTATTGCGGCGGGCATTTTGAGCTTGAGCTTGCTGACGGGCACGACTTATGCGACTCCCGCGTGGAAATTGCCTTCGAGCGGCAAAATTCTCAATGCCGACGCCAAACAAACTTACGTTGCCGACTACATGGGCAAATTTTTCAACGGGCAAATCAAGACGACGTTCGCCGCCCCCGACAAATGGACTTATGAAAAGTTCAGCGTCAACGGCGTTAAGGTCGAGCGGCTTGCCAATCCAAAGGCTAAGAAATCTGCGCGGGTTGCCTTGCAACTGCACGGCGGCGGCTACATAGGCGGCTTAACCGATTTGTACAGAATTTTAGCCGTCAAACAAGCCGTGTTGACTGACGCTAGCGAAGTCTTCATGGTCGATTATCGGCTCGCGCCCGAAAATCTTTACCCGTCTGCCTTGGAGGACGCCGCGCAGGTTTACGAGGAGCTTTTTGGCTCGCGGCACCGACCCGAAGAATATAATCGTGTTCGGCGATTCGGCAGGCGGCAATTTGGCTTTGGAGCTTGCGCTCTACCTCAAGGAAAACAATCGTCCGCAACCCGCCGTGTTGATTTTGAATTCGCCTTGGACGACCTTTGAAACCGATTTGCCGTCGCGCAAGAATAACTTTGAGCGCGATTTGGTTTTGGGCAAAATAAATCCGTACATGAACGGCGAATTGGATAATCCGAGTTACGGCGGCTCAATTCCTTGGAACGACCCGCGCCTGTCGCCGATTTACGCCGACTTGACGGGCTTGCCGCCCATGCTGATTCAAATCGGCGGTTATGAGCTGTTCGTCGACGAGGGCATCGAACTCCTCAAAAAAGCGACTGCCGACGAGCTCAATGTTACGCTTTCGGTATATCAGGGAATGCCGCACGACTTCGCTCTGCTGATACCCGACCTCGACGACAGCATCAAGTCCTTCACCGAAATCAAAAACTTCGTGAACTTGCACATGACGAAATAAAAAATAATCCCCCTCCAAATCGGAAGGGGAATTTTTATTGCCGCGATATATCTATTGCCAAGATTTGGTGACGTGATTGAAGCGGAAGGATTTGCCGTCTGCAAGTACGATATTCGCGCTGACCG
>ERZ842401.4506-NODE-4506-length-16172-cov-5.667494_pt1 | contig 16172 bp, 16 predicted proteins | sample MGYA00521270_ERZ842401 | MGnify/ENA primary metagenome ERZ842401 (study PRJEB31892, sample SAMEA3878208) | bioreactor metagenome | biome: Moose rumen | place: Sweden | collected 2011-10 | study: EMG produced TPA metagenomics assembly of the PRJEB12797 data set...
TTATAAAAAGTTGAAGATCGCTTGACCAAAAGACTTACGCTTTTGGAGCGATGACGGTTTTTTTGAGGGATGACCGTGTTGGATTGCCACGTCAGGCGATGCCCTCCTCGCAATGACGAGGGAAAAGACGCAATGATGGGGATTGTGTTGGTGATGAATTGCTCGGCATTATTACGGTTTGATGCGGCGGATATCTTTGAGAGAAGCAAAAACTTTGTATATCTTATCCAAATATTCAATGTTTGGCTGGCAGTTGGTAACTTTGCACCACAGATAACGGTAGAAAATAGAGTTCTTATACGGGTTTTTATTAGTTTTTTTAGTAAATTTCCAGTATGCGGACAGGGCGCGCATATACATAAGATGCATATTTTTCTCAGAAAGTTGAGTGTTGTCCTTTATCATCCAATAGTAGGCCATAAAACGATCATGGTCGAGCTGGATTTTATTGCCTGAAAAATTGCCGATTTCTTCCGGAACCAGGACAACGTTTGCACTCATCTTGGCAATGCCGTTGGCATAGACAGCGGCACGCAAGGGAATTGATTCATCTTGAATAAAAGCTCTTTCATCAGCTCCACCACTTTTTTGAAGAACTGAGGTTTTAATCAGTTGCCCCATACGTGTAAAACGACCGGTTAAAACGCCCATAAGAGCATTGGGGTTGTATGTATAGGTGTAATCTTCAAGTTTGCATTTTTCGAGTTCCTGCGGTTTTTTGCCGGTTTTGGTAAAACAGCCATAAACCATGTCGGCATGAACAGTATCAGCCAGGTTAATCATCTTAATCGTGGAATCAAGAGGAAAAATGTCGTCCGAATCAAGCATACGACACCATTTGCCTTTGGCCAAAGCTATACCCTGATTAATGCGGGCGCTAATGCCGCGATTGTGCTCGTTTTCAACAATAGTAACGTTGGGAATACCGCGGCTGGCGGTACGGATAATTTCTACAGAATTATCGGTGGAGCAGTCATCAACAAAGATAAACTCAGGATTAGTGAGCCCGGTTTGATTGAACAGGGCTTTGAGGACTGATGGCAGATAGTATGCCTTGTTGTAAACAGTCATTACAAAACTAACATCAATAGCATTATCTGTCATGGGTACCACCTTGTCAGTTATTAACTTTTGCCGAAAGCTCGCTCTCTAATTTGGAGATAACGTCATCTGTATCAGGTTCGGGTGAGGCGATGACAATATCGGGTTTTGCAACGTCAACGGAAACAGGAATATTTTCAATTGTTTCGTAATCTGCTTGTTGAGCGGTGGGGGCAATGACTTTCGGTTCATCAGGAATATTGATTAACGCTTCAGGTTCGCCTTCCTCGGGAATTTCATAATTTGAGTCAATTTGTGGAGTTATGTTGTTGATTTCAGGCAAAAGAGGTTCGTCATCGGTGTTGCCCTTTTGTTCAATGTCATCAGGGATCAGAGCGGTTGGTTCACCGTTATTGTCAATCGAGGACGACTGGTCTAAAGGCTCAATTAAGGTTTTGTTTAAAGGAGCAACCTGGCGGTTCATTTCTATTTTATCGCGAGCGGCCAGTTGCTCGGCAGACATGCGTTTTTTTATGTCGGTTTTGCGATCAACGCATTTTATGAGCCAAACATCGTAAATAGGGTGGGCAACAGGATTCAACGCCGGAGATGAAGACATCATCCACCCTTTGAAAATGTTGATATTACCGTGAGTGGTGTGATCAACAACGTCAACAAAAGCAAAATTTTCAGGTGTTTCTTCAGGTGTTCTGGTTTTACATTCTCTGACCAGAATTGAAAAAGTTCCGAACCCGATTTCTTGATTGACAGGAACCTCAATTAAATCAACCTGTCCGGTGATTTTATCCATTGCTTGCATTACGGCTGTATTGGTCGAAATCTCTCCGGCAAAAGCAGAGAAAGTTGCAAAAAGTGATAAAATTGCCGTAACGGCCGGTTTATTGAGCCTGTTCATCATTGCTGGTCACCATAAATATTACTTCTCCAACCATGTCTTCAATGGTCTTAAAGTCTTTGGTTTTGTTGATTTCATCGTCATCTTTTAGCATTTCGGTTGATTTTCCGGGCTCAATCTTAATGAATTTGTTGCCCATCAACCCGCTGCTTGAAATCATAGCAACACTGTCCTTAGGAAGTTTGACATCAGAGGCGATACTGAGTTTGATTTCTGCATTGTAGGTGTCGCTGTCGAGTTTTTGATCAATGACAGTTCCGATTTTGATGCCATTAATCATAACGTCGGCGCCTACGTTTAAGCCACCCACTTTGAGAAAACGAGCTGTAAGGTTATAACCCTTGACAGCCTGTATGTCGGATACGGAATAAGCAAAATATAGGAATAACCCCGCGATAAGAAGGACAACAAGTCCCATCATGGTTTCAAACGGTCTTTTATTCATTATTCTGCTCCTTGTTATTGTTTTTGTTGCGTTTGGCCTTGCCAATACCGATAATGCGGTCTAAAAGTTCTTCAAGCACCATGGCATCTTGAGTATAAGTAAATTCACCGCCGGGGGCGATGTAGTCCTCAGAACCGCCCGGTTCAATCTCAATGTATTTAGTTCCGAGAATGCCATCACTGACAATGGAAGCGGAGCTATCATCGGGGATTTTTACGTTGTCTTTGATTTCAAAGGTTAATATGGCTTTGTAGTGGTCATCTATCCGAGCATTTATAACTTTGCCGATATTAAGTCCGGCCATGCGAATGGGGTTACCGACAGCAAGACCGTCAGTCCGCCCGAAACGAGCCAATACCGCGTAATGGCTTCGTTTCTCATCATGTTGTTCAAGTCGGTGTTTAATGATGTAGCATGAAGCCAAAAAAGCTATGATCAAAACAGTATAAAGACCGATTTTGATAGAGTGTGCTTCATCTTTTGAATAAGCGGTGTTCAAGTATGTTACCTTCTTCTTTATTGTTATTTTGTACTGAATTTAGCATTTTACGAGCAAAAATTCCATAAAAATTTTTAAGGCTGTGGACTAGTAAAATCAAAAGGGCGGTGTTGTTCCGCCCTTGATTACTTTGCTTTTTTTGCAGTGATTATTTTCAGCGCTTCTTCAAGAGTTGGCTCTTTGCCATGCATATTTTTGGGAAGTGCATAGTTGTTCTTGCCACACTTTAAATAAGGTCCGTAACGACCTGAATTTAAAGTTATTTCCAGTTTGTTGTCGGGGTTGGTTCCAATGACTTTAGCTTCCGGTTTGGCAATGGCTCCTTCAAGCAGTTTTTCGGCTCGTTCCAAAGTGATGTTGAACAATGTGTCTTCACCGGTAAGAGATTTGGTTTTTGTGCCTTGTTTGAGGTATGTACCAAATTTGCCGATATTGACCTCAACGCCATTGCCCAGCTGACGAGGCAGATAAAGCAGCATGCAGGCCTGTTCAAAAGTAATGCTTTCAGGAGAAGTATAATGAGGCAGAGAGCAACGTTTAGGTTTTTCTTTGCCTTTGTCATCGCCTAACTGTACATAGTATCCGTAAGGACCTTTTTTGAGGTAAACAGGTTGTCCTTCAAGCTCACCCATAACTTTGTCTTCAGGGGTGGCAAGTTTGGGGGCATTGGCAACGGCTTCTTCTTCAGCGGTGGTGTCAATTAACTGTTTTGTGTATTTGCATTCAGGATAATTAGAGCAACCGATGAATGCTCCGAAACGTCCGAGTTTAATGCCCAAACGTCCGCTGTGGCAATCGGGGCACTGGCGCGGATTGGTTCCGTCTTCGCGTGGAGGAAATAGGTGGTTGCCTAAAACTTCATCAATTTTATCGATTACTTCTGTCATTTGCAGAGGAGAAACAGCCTCAATGTTTTTGATGAATTTAACCCAAAAACCGCTGAGTAATTTTTTCCATTCCATAGCACCGGCGGATACATCATCAAGAAATTCTTCCATTTGAGCGGTAAAGTCGTATTCAACATATTTTTTGAAGAAATTTTCAAGAAATACGGTTACGATACGTCCTCGCTCTTCCGGAATAAAGCGTAATTTTTCAACTTTTACATATTTACGCTCTTGCAGGACGGCAATAATGGTTGCATAGGTAGATGGACGTCCGATGCCGAGTTCCTCAAGTTTTTTGACCAAACTTGCTTCAGTAAAACGGGGAGGTGGCGCCGTAAAGTGTTTGTCGGTAGAGATCTCACCTTTGGTTTCTTTTTCACCGGTCTCTACATTCGGAAGAATACGGTTGTCGTCGTTTTCTTCTTCGTCATCAAAACTTTCCTGATAAAGTTTTAGATATCCGTCAAAGGCAATAACTTGACCGTTTGCACGTAATACAATTTTTGTATCGGCCGATGCCGAATCGATAGTTACCTTGTCAAGAACAGCGGGTGTCATTTGGCAGGCAACAGTGCGCTTCCAAATTAATTCATAAAGTTTGTGCCCATCGGAATCGAGTTTAGTTTCCATCTTTTTCGGGGTGTTGAAAATATCGGCCGGACGAATTGCTTCGTGAGCTTCCTGAGCATTTTTTGATTTGTTTTTATACTCTTTAGGCGTTTTCGGAAGGTAATCATCGCCAAAATATTTTTGGATTGCATCACGGCATGCGGCAATAGCTTCTTTTGACAAGTTGACCGCATCGGTACGCATATAGGTGATAAAACCTTCTTCATAAAGTTTTTGAGCCACCTGCATGGTCTTTTTGGCAGAAAAACGCAATTTGCGAGCAGCTTCCTGTTGTAAGGTTGAAGTTGTAAAAGGAGGAGCAGGATAACGATTGGCTTTTTTGCGCTCAACATTTGAAACGGCAAATTCCGCCGCTTCTATTTTAGCTTTGGCTTCCAAAGCCTTTTGCTCGCTGTTGATATCAAATTTTTCAAGCTTTTTGCCGTCAAGGGTAATCAGGTGCGATTTAATCAGTGCGTTTTTGGAAGTAAATAATTCAACATCGATTGTCCAATATTCTTCAGGCTTAAAGTTTTCAATTTCAGTTTCACGATCGCAGACTAAACGCAGAGCAACTGACTGCACGCGTCCAGCTGACTTTGAGCCGGGAAGTTTGCGCCATAAAACTGGAGACAAATTAAAGCCTACCAAATAGTCAAGTGCACGGCGAGCCATATAGGCAGAGACCAAATTGTCATCAATCTGACGAGGGTTTTTAATTGCTTCGGTTACGGCAGATTTGGTAATTTCATGAAAGACAACGCGCTCAATTTTTTTGCCGGTAATTTTTTTACGTGCCTTGAGTTCTTCAAGTATGTGCCAGGCGATAGCTTCTCCTTCTCTATCCGGGTCGGATGCGAGAATGATTGTGTCGGCATCTTTGACAGCTGCTATAATATCTTTAAGGTGTTTTTGACCACCATCACTGAGTTCCCATGTCATGGCAAAATCTTGATCAGGTAAAACTGATCCGTCTTTGCCGGGAAGATCGCGAATGTGTCCAAAACTTGCTAAAACTTTATAGTCGCTTCCCAGATATTTATTGATGGTTTTGGCTTTGGCCGGAGACTCTACGATAACTAATTTCATTGTGCTTTGTCTTTCTATTTTTTACCATTTAACGCTATTTTGTTGCCAGGTAACCGGATAATTCGTCCTTCAATTTCGAGGTCGATAATTTGCATCATTACAGTTGCAGTATCAAGCCCGGAAATTCTTATCAGTTCGTCAATATCAACGGCATCGGCCGATAGAAATTCCTCAATTTCAAGTTTTTGATCTGTTGGAATATTGGTAGTTTTTGATGAGTTGTCAAGAGACTTTGTAAACAAGCTATCGGAAAAAATCGGTAATTCTTTTAAAGAATTATTTGCAGAAGGCGTGTTGATAACTTTGATAATGTCATCAGCATTTTCGACTATGCGGGCCCCGGCTTTGAGCAGGCGATTGGGACCGGCTGAACGAGGGTCGGAGGGGCTGCCGGGTATGGCAAATAAAATTTTGTTTTGCTCAATGGCAAAGTGTGCAGTTATGAGAGAACCGGATTTTTCTGAAGCTTCGGACACCAAAACACCATTACTCAGCGCAGAAATAATACGATTGCGACGCGGAAAACTGCTTCCGACAGCAGAACTTCCGAGCGGCATTTCTGACAGCAAAAGGCCTTGTTTGGCAATGCGCTGATACAAATCTTTGTTTTCGGGAGGGTAAACAACGTCAATGCCGGTACCGAGTACGGCAATGGTAGGACCTTGATGGTCAAGAGCATCAAGTGCACCGAGATGTGAGGCTGAATCAATACCGCGAGCCATGCCGGAAATGACTAAGATATGTTTTTCGGTTAAATCAAAAGCAATTTTAGCGGTGATTTGGCGGGCATTAAGACTGGCATTGCGGCTGCCGACTATTGCCAGTGCCGGAGCAAGAGACAGCAAGCCGAGATTGCCTTTAGCGTATAGAATCGGCGGTGCATCGCGAAGAGACAGCAGATTTTGCGGATAAATATCATCTTGTTTGAGGATGATTTTTATGTTTTGCCGGCGGGCATTTGAGAGTTCGTCTTCAGCCCATGACTGCGGGGGCAGGGGTTTATTGCTTTTTTCAAGTGCTTTAATAACCTCAGTTGCGGAACCGTAACTACGGATGAGTTTGGAAAAGGTTATGGCTCCGATGCCATCGGTATTGGCAAGTCGGAGCCAGTCATATATTTCTTGCGGAGACGACATTATGCTTTCTTTTTGAAGTTGATTTTGCTCTCCGTTCCGTTAAACAAGCGTTTTATGTTGGCGTGGTGTCTGACCAGTACCAATAAAGCAATGGCAGTGAAGAAAGAAGTCTCAATCTGCCCGGTCAGGAAAAAGGCATAAAGCGGGGTTAACACGGCAGCAGCGATGGCTGATAGTGATGAATAGCGGAAAGTAAAGGCAAATGTTAACCATGTAAGCAGAGTGCACAGGGCTGTCCACGGGCTGATAACCAAAATGAATCCGAATGATGAGGCAACGCCTTTTCCACCTTTGAATTTGAGCCAAATCGGAAAGTTATGTCCGACGATGGCAGCAGTACCGGCAATCAGGGCTCCCAACGTGTTGACGGTAGTAGCAATGCCGCAAACAAAAATTTCGTCATTCGGTAATGATGCTTGCGCAATGTATGCGGCAAGACCCGCTTTGGCAGCATCAAGAATTACGGTAAGCAAAGCAAGCCATTTATGTCCGGTACGCAGAACATTAGTTGCTCCAATGTTGCCGGAGCCGATTTTGCGAATATCGCCAAGTCCTGCCATATAGCAAAGTACCAGTCCAAACGGGATTGAACCTAAGAGATAGCCTAAGACGGCAGAAACAGTAAAAATTGTAGTCATGGTTATGCCTTTCGTTAAGTTTTGCTTTAGATGTATAGCAAAAGCATGTTGTTTTAAATCATTTTTTTCGTTTTTTCCCCTGAAGCGGTGTAAGTAACAGAAAAGTCTATAAAATGGCGTTTTAATGGTTAAAAAATAGAAAATATAGATGACAAAGAAATTTATTCGGTTAATATATGAGCAGATTAAAAACAGGGGAATGACATGAAACCTAAGTACAAACGTGTATTACTGAAGCTCTCCGGCGAGGGTTTGATGGGAGACCGCGCTTTCGGTATGGACGAGAAAGTAATTAAAGAGTTAGCAGAGCAGGTAAAGGCTGTACATGACAGCGGGGTTGAAGTATGCGTGGTTGTCGGAGGAGGAAATATCTTTCGCGGTGCCAAGGAAGCATCAAAAGGGTTGAACCGTTCAGTAGCCGATCAAGTCGGAATGTTGGCAACGGTGATGAATGCGCTTTATTTGCAAAATGCTTTGGAAAAAATAGGAACAGATGCTCGTGTTATGTCGGGAATCAGTATTCCTTCGGTTTGTGAAAATTATATCTATCGCAGAGCTTTACGTCATTTGGAGAAAAATCGTGTAATTATTTTTGCCGGTGGTACCGGAAATCCGTATTTTACAACGGATAGCGGTGCGGCTCTTCGGGCATCAGAAATGGAATGTGATGTATTGTTAAAAGCGACGCAGGTTGACGGTGTTTACAGCGATGATCCGAAGAAGAATAAAAAGGCAGTACGCTATGAACGTATAAGTTATGATGAGGTTATTCAGAACGGTTTGAAAGTTATGGATTTGACTGCAGTAGCTTTGGCAAAAGATAATCGAATTCCGATAGTCGTGTTTGCTCAAAACGGTAAAAAATCGTTGATTGACGCGATTGCGGGAAAAGGAAAATTTACAGTAATTGATTAAAGAGGTTGCATATGGCTGATTATTCGGAAATTAAAGAAAATACCAAAAACAGAATGGAAAAGAGTATCGAATCGCTTAAAACCGATTTAAGCGGTTTGCGGGCCGGAAGAGCTCATGCAAGTTTGCTGGACGGAATTACGGTTGATGCTTATGGTTCACAAACGCCGATAGCACAGGTCGGGACAATCAGTGTGCCTGATGCTCGTTGTCTGTCGGTCAGCGTTTGGGACAGAGGTTTGGCTAAAGCTGTTGAAAAAGCTATTCAGGAATCGGATTTGGGTCTTAATCCTGTATCAGACGGTCAGCTTATTCGTATTCCTATTCCGCCTCTGAGTGAGGAACGCCGTAAAGAGTTGGTGAAAGTTGCCGGAAAATACAGTGAGCAAAGTAAGATTGCAATTCGTAACATTCGACGTGATGCTTTGGACGGAATCAAAAAACTGAAAAAGGACAACGAAATTTCTGAAGACGAAGAAAAACGCTATGAAAATGAAATTCAGAAGTTTACGGATGAGAGCATTAAAAAAGTTGATGAAGTTTTAGCTCAAAAAGAAAAAGATATTATGCAAGTCTGATTAAGGAATCTTGTGGTGAATACGGAAAATAAGCTCCGCCATCTGGCGATTATTATGGATGGAAATCGGCGTTGGGCAAAAAAACGCGGGTTGCCGGCGGTCGCCGGACATAAACAAGGGGCAAAAACACTTGAACAAGTGTGTCGCGATGCAAAAGATTTGGGTATTGAATATTTGACGTTGTACGCTTTTTCAACCGAAAACTGGCAGAGAAGCAAAGAAGAAGTCGATGCTCTGATGGGATTGTTGCGTGAATATTTGAAAAACGATTTGAAAGAGCTTCAAGACAATAATACCCGCATTGTTTTTATCGGTGAGCGTGATATGTTAGATGCCGATATTGTCGCAAAAATGAATGAGATAGAGACAGAGACTGCACACAATAATGCGTTTACTATATGTTTGGCTTTGAGTTACGGATCTCGTCAGGAAATTTTGCACGCTGTAAAGACAATTGCTCAGAATGTAAAATCTGGGATAATTGATGCGGAAGATATTGACGAAAAGTATTTTTCAGGGGTACTGTACACCAAAGATATTCCTGATCCGGATATGGTGGTCAGAACTAGCGGTGAAAAGAGAATAAGCAACTATCTGTTGTGGCAGATTGCGTATGCAGAGTTGTGTTTTTTGGATGTTTTGTGGCCGGATTTCGGTCGTAAAGAACTGGAAACGGTAATTAAGGATTATCAGAATCGGGAGAGACGTTATGGTAAAAAGTGATTTTTTAAGACGTACGGTTACCGCGTTGATTATGGCGCCGGTTGTTATCGGTGTTATTTTGTTTGAATTTCCATATTATAATCTGTTGCTTTTAGCTGTCGGCGCAATGCTCAGTTGGGAGTGGAGTAATATGGTTGCGGCTGATAAAAAAGCAACTTATGCAAGTATTTATACGTTGTCGATGGCAACAGCGGTGATGTTGCAATCCATGTTCGGAATTTTGCTGATGATAGTGTTGGCAACGATTGTCATAGCTTTTAAGTCTAGAGGAGAAAAGCACAGAAAGTTGTTGATGCTCGGTGTGCCGTATATAAGTTTGGGTATCGGATCATTAATGTGGTTGATGATTGTTTTTTCTGCCTGGGCGGTTTTGTGGTTATTGTTTGTGGTTTGGGCTGTTGATGTGGGCGGATACGTAGTAGGTTGCAGCGTCAAAGGGCCAAAATTGGCTCCGAAAATCAGTCCGCACAAGACATGGTCGGGTCTATTCGGCGGTATGTTGTTGGCCTCATTAGTAGGCTGGGGATTGGCATATGTCTTCCAGTGGCCTGAATGCAAGTATTATGGTTTGGTTGCGATGGTTCTGGCTATAATTGAGCAAATAGGCGATTTGATAGAATCGGCAATAAAACGCAAAGTCGGAGTTAAGGATTCAAGCGATATGGTTCCCGGCCATGGTGGAGTGTTTGACCGTGTGGACGGCTTGATTTTTACGGCTCCAGTTTTGTTGTTGTGTGTTATTTTATATTCGATGTATATATATTAAGGTCGTTTTGATGGGAAGCTTGTTAAATATTGTATATTATATTGTGCCTTTTGTCGTATTACTCGGCATTTTGGTTTTTGTGCACGAGTTCGGACATTTTTTGATTGCCAGAATGTGTGGTGTTAAGGTTACTGATTTTTCAATCGGTTTCGGCAAACAGTTGTGGGGTTTTGTTGACAAATACCAAACCAACTGGAAAATTTGCGCAATTCCGCTCGGCGGGTATTGTCAGTTTTTGGGTGATGCCAACGGAGCTTCGGCCGGAAATGATGAAACAGCTTTGACAGAAATGACCGAAGAGGAAAAAAAGCAAGCCTTTGCTTTTCAAAATCCGTGGAAAAAATTGGCCATAGTTTTAGGCGGTCCGGGTTTTAATTATTTGTTTGCAATACTGTTGTTTACCGGAATGTTTATGACTTTCGGAAATATAACTTTTCCACCGATTGTCGGAGAGGTTATGGAGGACGGTCCGGCAAAGGCAGCAGGAATTATGGCCGGCGACAGAATCGTGAATATTAACGGAAGAGAGATTAAGTCATTCAATGATATTGGCACTGAAATAGCACTTTCTACAAAAAATGTCGCTAAGATAGAGTTATTGCGTGATGGTGAAACGATTTATTTGGAAGTTCCGCTTAAGGATATGACGGTTGAGGATAACGGTGTAAAAGAAAAACGTCAGATGATCGGTATTAAGTCAAGGACTTCCGTTGAGCTTGACCATGAACGACTTTCCCCTTGGGGGGCCTTGTGTACGGCCAGTTCCGAAACATGGAGAATTACCACCGGAACTCTGCGCGGGATTAAACAAATGATTGTCGGAGACCGCGGCACTGAAGATTTGGGCGGTATTCTCAGAATTGCGGAAATGTCCGGCGACATATCCAGAAAGCATGCCGGTGTTGAGTTCTTGGTGTTTATGGCTTTGCTGTCAATTAACCTGGGACTTATAAACTTATTCCCAATCCCTGTTTTGGATGGTGGACATGTAGTGATTTTTCTGCTAGAGATTATATCTCGACGTGAAATGAACGAAAAGCTTAAAGAAGCTTTGTTCAAATGTGGTTTTGCGTTGTTGGTTGCCTTGATGGTATTTGCAACGTGGAATGACTTTGTACACCTATTTAAAAGGTGGTTTGTCTAAATAATGTTATAATTGTTAAGGATACGATGATGAAAAAAGTATATTTGGCAGCTTTAGTATCGGGATTGTTCAGCATTCACAATGCTTGGGCAGTTCAGATTGACGGCATCAATGTCAATGGTTTGCAACGTGTTGAACGTGAGACTGTGCTTTCATATGTAAATATTACACCGCACAGCGATGTGTCAGATGATGAACTAAACGAATCGTTCAAAAAATTGTACGAGACGGGTTTGTTTTCTGATGTTAAGTTTGATATGAAGGGCAATACCTTAAATATTAATGTTTCAGAGAATCCGATAGTTAATAAACGTTATTTTGACGGTAACGATAAAGTAGACGATAAAATGTTGGAAAGCGAAGTTCAGCTTGATTCTCGTTCTATTTACAGTGTTGCCAAAGTTCAGGAAGATACAAAGCGTATTTTGAATTTGTATAAAAGAGTTGGCCGCTATGCTGCCGTAGTAGAGCCAAAAGTTATTGAACGTGATCAGAATCGTGTAGATTTGGTGTATGAAATTGATGAAGGTCCTTTAGCAAAAATTAAAAAGATTAACTTTGTAGGTAATGAACATTATTCAGACAGTGATTTACGCAGTGAAATCATCAGTAAAGAGACACGTTGGTGGCGTATTTTTTCATCATCGGAAAATTATGATGCCGAAAAAACAAATTATGATAAGGAGCTGTTGCGTCGCTTCTATTTAAAACACGGTTATGCCGATTTTCGCGTTGTTTCATCGGTTGCAGAGTTGAGCCCGGATAATGAATCGTTTATCATTAATATGGTATTGGAAGAGGGTAAACGTTATAAAGTTAACAAAATCAATATCACCTCAACAATTGATGATGTCAATGTTGATAAACTGAGACGTGAGTTGGAAATTGATGAAGGCGATTGGTACAATGCTGATGCGGTTGAAAAGAGTGTTTATGCTTTGACCGAAGAGTTAGGCAAGAAAGGTTTTGCTTTTGTAGAAGTTGAACCGGTTTTAAACAAAAATATGTATGATGGTACGATGGATATTACGTTCCGCATCAGAGAAGGAGCCCGTATTTTTATTAATCAAATTAATATTACCGGTAATAATCGTACTTATGACAATGTTATCCGTCGTGAGTTCCGTTTGCAGGAAGGCGATGCGTTTAATGCTGCAAAAATTAGAGCTTCACGTCGTAACATTGAAAATCTGAACTACTTTAGTAAAGTTGATATTCAAAGTGTTCCGACCGGTGATCCGAGCAAGGCAGATATCAATGTTGATGTTGAAGAAAAGTCAACTGGTTACTTTAATGTAGGTGTCGGATATTCTACGGTTAACGGTGCTTTGATCAGAGCCGGTGTTACGGAGAATAACTTCCGCGGAAAAGGTCAGCAACTTGGGCTGGATGTTGGTATTTCACAGCGTGAGCAGGATTATAATATCAACTTTACTGAGCCGTATTTCTTAGGCTTGCCTTTGAGCGCCGGGGTTGATTTGTTCCGTACTGAAACAGACTATCAGGATGAGGCATCTTATGATGAGGTTATTACCGGCGGAAGAATTCGTTTTGGGTGGAAATATACCGATAATTTATCGCAATCGGTACGCTATACTTTGAAACAAGATGAGATTAAGAATGTAAGCAAAAACTCATCTATCTATATCCAGCGTGAAGAAGGCAAATATATCGACTCGGGATTTGGCCAGACTTTGGCTTATGATAAGCGTGATAGTGCTATTGATCCTAAAGCCGGATATTATTTGTCATTCGGTAATGATATCTCGGGTGCCGGCGGTGATGATAAGTATTTGCGCTTTGATGCAAAGTCTTATTATTACTACACATTCCTGGAAGACTTTACATTAAAAACATTTATTACCGGAGGTTATGTAACCGGTTATGGTGATGAAGATGTTCGTTTGGCACAAAGATATTTCTTGGGTGGATCAACAATGCGCGGTTTCGATACAGCCGGTATCGGTGCTCGTGATAAATATACCAAAGATGCTCTCGGTGGTAACTGGATGGTATATGGTGGATCTGAGTTGATGTTCCCGATCGGACTGAATGAGGTCGGTATTAAGGGTCGTACATTCGTTGATGTAGGTGCGCTTGGTAAGCCTGATAATGTAAGCAATCAGATTGTAAATTATTCATCCAACCCGCGTGTTTCTGTAGGTTTCGGCTTTACATGGCTGTCTCCGATGGGTAAGATTGATATCGACTTCGGTTTCCCTGTAGTCAAAGAAAAGTATGATGAGAAGGAAGTATTCAGACTTAACTTTGGCGCTAGACTGTAGGGGAAAAAGTCATGGTTGATACCAGATTCTTTATAAATAAAGGCAGTCTTCCCGTTGCAAAAATTGCGGAAATCTGCGGTGCCGAGCTGCAGACTTCCGATAAGGCAAATGAGGTGATTAAGGATATTAACACTATGTCTGCTGCCGGACAGGGCGAGGTATGCTTCTTTTATGACCGGAAGAAAAAAACACAGGGCGCTGAAATAAAGGCCACAGCTTGTGTAACGACAAAGGATTTAGCGCAGTTTGTAGCCCCAGGTGTTGCGGTTTTGACGGTTGATGACCCTAAGTTGGCGGCTTTGAAACTGAATGAAGCAATGTATGCCGAAAAACGTCCGGCGGCGGGAATTGCTAAGACAGCGGTAATTGATGAAAGTGCCGAAATCGGTGAGGGATGCTCAATTGCGGATTATGCAGTTATCGGAGCAAACGTCAAAATCGGTAAAAATACGATTGTGGAACCTTTTGCCGTGATCTCCGAAGGTTGTGTTATCGGTGATAATTGTCGGCTTGGTGCTCATTGCAGTGTTGCCTATACAATTATGGGAAATAGTTGCTATATATATAATGGTGCGCGTATCGGTCAAGATGGTTTCGGTTTCCAGACAATCAACGGTGTGCATAAACGTATTCCCCAGTTGGGACGCGTGATTATGGGCAATGACATTGAGGTAGGTTCTTGCACATGTATTGATCGCGGTGCTTTGGGGGACACAGTTATCGGTGATGGTTGCCGTATCGATAATTTGGTGCAGATTGCGCATAATGATAAGATGGGACGCGGTTGTGTAATTGTTTCGCAAACAGGTATTGCCGGAAGCTGTACTTTTGGTGATTATGTGGTTTGCGGTGGTCAGACCGGTTTTGCTGACCATTTGAATATTGGTAGTGGTGTGCAAGTTGCTGCTCAATCCGGGGTAATGCGTGATATTGAGCCGGGAAGCGTGATGATGGGATCGCCTTGTGTGCCGTTTAAAGATTTTATGCGCCAAGTTTCATTTTTGCAGAAAAATTCAAAAAAATAATAAGGAAATAATAATGTCAGAGAATCGTGTTTATAATATTGAAGAAATAATGAAACTGTTGCCTCATCGTTATCCGTTTTTGTTGCTGGATCGTCTAGAAGTTGAAGTTCCAGGTGAAAAGGGAATAGGGCTGAAAAATGTTACAATGAATGAGGAGTTTTTCCAGGGACATTTCCCCGGGAATCCGGTTATGCCTGGGGTTTTGCAGGTGGAAGCCATGGCGCAAACAGCCGGTGCGATTGTAGTAGCTTCGGCAAGCGAAGGAAAAACACCTGATGTTTTGTTTATGTCAATTGATGGCGTAAAGTTTCGTAAGCCGGTAAAACCCGGAGATCAGCTGAAAATGCATGTTGAGAAAATGCAGTCGCGTCGCAATGTTTATGTGTTTAAGGGCAAGGCGATGGTTGATGAAAAAGTTGTCTCTGAGGCAGAATTTACGGCGATGATTTTGTAATGATTGATATGTGAAAAAAATCTCGCAAATGCGAGATTTTTTATTGTTGCGGATAGAAATATGTGGATTTTTTATGCATTACTAACCAGTTTTCTGAACTGCATATATTACTTTGGAAATCAGGTGGCAAAATTGCCGCCGAAATTGTTTATGTTTTACCGAGGGTTTGTGCCGGTCTTAGTATTGTTGCCGTTTTTGTGTGTTGTTGAATTTGTTTATGATTGGCGTTTTTATGCGTTATGCGTTGTTCAGGGATTACTTATTTCGTTTATTGATTATCGTAATTTCAGGGCAATGAGAGTCTGGGGAGCGGAAACAATATCTTCAATTCATCCGTTTAATATCAGTTTTATTTTTGTGTTTTGGATGTTGTTGAAACCGACAACAATAGTTGAATATATACACAATCCGTTACATTTTTTTGGAATAATTGTGGCTCTTTGTGGTGTCATGTATGCATTGTCATCATTTAAAAAATCGTGGCGCAACAATTTGGCATTAAAATATATGTTTTTGTTTATTGTCGGTAGTTCGTTGTGCGATATATTCAATAAATTGTGCATGGGGTTTGTAGATTCGGAAAAACTGGTTTACGGCAGTTATTTTTATATTCTTATTACGTCGTTTGTAATTATGCTGGTTAATTTTTGGTTGTATTGCTGGGATAACGGAAAATTGTCAGATTTTATTGATCGGAAATATATAAAGTATGTGCCAATTATGTTGGTATTGATATTTTCGATAGCAACCAAAAACTTTGCCATGTTTAGTACGCCTAATCCATCTTTTGCTAAGGCTATTATGTATGTCTATGTTATTTGGATTATGTCGGTGGCAAGAATCTTGCATAAATATGGCGTGAATTGCCAGTATAGGGGATTGCCGTGGAAAAAAGTTTTATTGCTTTTAGCTTCGGTGTTTTTGCTGATTTTATTACAAAAATAATTTGCTTTACGGTTCGAGCCCTGCCACCACTAAAAAACCGTCCCTAAAGGACGGTTTAAGTGGCGGAGAGTACAGGACTC
>ERZ842401.4507-NODE-4507-length-16172-cov-5.153254_pt1 | contig 16172 bp, 4 predicted proteins | sample MGYA00521270_ERZ842401 | MGnify/ENA primary metagenome ERZ842401 (study PRJEB31892, sample SAMEA3878208) | bioreactor metagenome | biome: Moose rumen | place: Sweden | collected 2011-10 | study: EMG produced TPA metagenomics assembly of the PRJEB12797 data set...
AGATGCAACGCATTGACGAGCAAGCGTACGGAAACGGAGGCATCGAGACGGAATGAAAAGTGGCGCCGGGGATAGAAAAGATTTGTGCAGAATATATTTTTTATATATCTTTGCAAAAGATAATGTCCACAATGCCGTATTGTGCAACATATTGTTGTACAATGCATTGGTGGGCAGTATGGAATATGAACAGATTGTTGAAAACCGAAAAGTTATGACTGATAAAGCTCTTTTTGCTCGGATGCGAATGCTCAAAGTGTCGTTTTTGTCGATATTTTCTGCAGTCCTGTTCTGTTGCGTCGGGGTGCACGTGAATGCCCAGGGAAGCTACACGCTGACCAACGGCAGTGTGCTGTGGTTCGACGGAGTGGAGGGCGACGACGATGCCGTGCGCAGCTATCCCCGCGCCTTCGACACCCTCGACGGCGGCAAGGTGGAGGTGCACAAGTTCAACAAGCAGCATGTGGTTACCGAAATCACAGCCAAGGGAACGGTGTTTCTGGCGCTCGACACCACCGGTTCGGGCAGCGTGGCGGTGGTCGACAGCGGCGACTTCTCGCCCCTGTGTGTGTGGCAGCGCAGCGGAAACACGGGCTACTACTACCAGCATTGGGGACAGCACTACTACTACCTTGTGGGAACGAAGAACAGCCTGAGCGTGGTGAAACTGGGGCTGGCCGATCCTCGTGAGCAGACAAGCCTTTGGTATGACTGGGACTTCGGTGCCGCTTTGCAGTTGCCGACCATCCGCGACGGCGTGCGAACCCTCCAATACTTCTGGCTCACCTACGACACCGTCGGCACCACGCCGGGCAACGGACACTGGGGGATGTCGTGCGACAGTTATGAGCGCCCCGAGACCGAGGTCTACAACGGCTACAACCCCGAGACCAGCGACCTCGACCGCTCCTACTATTGCGTCCGCGAAGTGGGCGGCAGCCGCGTACCCACAGGCCAGGGTGCCCTCTTCCTGCCGGTGCAGCAGATTGACCACGAAAAGCAGATTGCCGCCAAGCCTGCAGGCAAGGGCCTGACGGGCATAACCCTCTCGCAGAACACGTTGAGCTATGGCGACGAGGCCACGGTTACGCCCGTGGTCGATGTGATGGACGGCGGCTCGCCGCTGCAGGTGAGCGTGGTGCCGGCCTACACGGAATATGCGGAAGAAGTCTACCGCCGCGGCATCTCGCTGTCGTGGGATGTGGACAGGGACGCCGACCTGTTCGGCCGCGGAGGTGTGCCGACGGTGCGCCACCACTACTACTATGGCAGCCCGGTGGCCAAGCAGCCGGCTCCCCCGGCCCCGGCCACCGAGACCCTGTCGGTGGACAGCATCGGCTATGCCATCAGCAACTCGTCCCGCCGCTACCTGCAGATTGACCGGAGCACAAGCCCCGTCAAGCTGCGCTGCATCTCGGTGCCGGCCGACGGCTCGCGCACGCGGCTGAAGGTAACGGTGTACTACCACAACGGCACCCGCGACACGATGTCGGTGTCGGTGCTGATGTCGGCGGCGGTGGATCGCCGGGAGATGCCCGAGCCCGCCAACGGGCCTGTGATTCACGGCCTGGTGGCCGGTGGTGGCCGTATGGCCGATGTGGGAGGCAACACCTCGGTAACGGTGCACGGCTGCGACTCGATTGCCGCTGTCTATGGCGGCAACGACATCGCCGGTTGGGTGCAGGGTTCCGAGGGTGCCACGCTGCGCATCGGCACCGAAAAGACCGGCTCGGCACATCCGGTGCGCATCGGCTCGGTGTATGGCGGTGGCAACGGGCACTACCTCTACCGCGGCATCTGCAGCGGAGTGAGCGATGCCGACGACGAGGTGGCGGAATTCTCCTACGCCGACGGCTCGCGGTGCCTGCTCCGCAAGAGCTATTGGTTCGAAGGCGAGGTCTACCCCTATGGCTATACGCCTGCCAATTTCGGTGCGGCCGACACGGCCACGTGGATGTGGAACCAGTCCAACCGGGTGGTCGATCTGCATTTCAGCTACGACCCCAGCGACGGGACGGCTGCCGGTGGCAACGGTCGCGTGCCCTATCTGCGCAAGGTGAACCTGACCGTGGGCGTGGAGGCTGACGGCGGCACCCACAACGACTATATCTATATCGATTCGCTCTTCGGCGGAGCGGCCAACGCTTTTGTGGGCATTGCTGCCGACGCCAGCGGCGCCTTTGCCGATGGCATCACCATCACCGTCAATGGCGGCACCATGTTTGCCGTCTTCGGCGGCAACAACTTCGGCGGTGGCATTGCCAATATTTCGGCGGTGGCGGTGAATGTGAACGGCACCAAGTTGAGCAACGAGAAGGGTATAGAAAACACATGGTACAGCGGCTATGGCCGCGAGTTCGGTATCAGGCACCTCTATGGCGGTGGCAACCGAGTGTTGAGCCCGGTGTCCCACCTGACTTTCACAGGTGGCATGGTAGACACCTGCTTCCTCGGCGGCAACGCCTCCACGGTGCTTGAGCCTGTGGGCACGGTGAACTGCACGGGTGCCAACTGGATTTATGACAACGATAGCGTCAGGGCCGACTTCAAGGCCAGCTGGGATGCCTTGCGCGACGAGTCACCCTCTCATTTCCGCTCGGCTATCGGACGCTACAACATCAGGGCTCTGTTCGGCGGCAACAATCATGCACCGATGAGCAACCTGGCCACCATTAACCTGCTCTCGGGTGGCATCAGCCGGTGCTACGGCGGTGGCAATTCGGGCGACATGCGCGGCAGTGGGAAACTTTCGGTGGCAGACAGCGCCGACTGCTTTGCCGGGTGGGAATATGGCACTCCGGCATCCCTGGGCTCGTTGGTGAAGAGTGCCTCCGACTCGAGAATCATTGTCGAGGACATCTATGGCGGCAGCCGAATGGCCAACGTCAAGAACTCGTCGATGGTGTGGTTGCGGGGCGGCTGCTTCGGCAACGTCTATGGCGGCAACGATGTAAGTGGCGACGTGGGTTCGGAGACGGACAACGGAGCTTGGGCTGTGATTGGCGAGAATGCCATCGTGCTGCGCAATGTCTATGGCGGCAGCAACGGGCAGTACCACTGCAATGCCAACGGTATATATAATGATTCGGAGCAGCTGCGCGACAGCTATGGCAACCTCTACGACCCCTACGACGACTATGTGGGTATGCTCATCCCGACGCACAACAGGAGTAACCTCTACCTCAACGGGGGCAGAGTGTTGGGCAGTGCCTATGGTGGCGGTGTGATGGCCAGTGTGGGCTTCAGCGAAATCAGTGGCAACCAGATTGGATTGAGCGACAGTGCCGATGTTACCGGCTTGGTGAACGGCGTAGACTACGTGGCAGGTGTGCGTGCTCTGAGACCTACGGGCGGAGCCAAACATGGTTCAGTGCACTTCTTGATGAACGGCGGCCAGGTGGGTAGCGACACCCACTTTGGCGAAGTCCATGGCGACGGCAACGCCTATGGTGGCGGCTACCTGTCGTCGATCTACGGTCTTTCGTACCTCAAGGTGAAGGGCACCACCACCATCAAGGGTTCGCTCTATGCAGGCAACGATTGTCTGGGTCAGATTGAACACTTCGGAGCCTACAGCACGCCCACCATCGCGGCTTCCAGTTTCAAGGCATCCGACGGTGTAACTCCGCTCAACGTGCAGGAAGAAGGCGGTGCGTATAAGGCTCTCTACTCGGCTTATGTGCTGGTGACGGGAACCCCGCGTATCGGGTGTGTCTACGGCAGCGGCAACGGAGCCTACAACTACGACGGCCTGCGGCCCGAATACTCGGATGCCGAGCCGGTGTGTATGAGCGGTGGTGCGAACAACCGCCCGCGCCAGTCGTCGACGTTTATTGATATCAACACCTCGGGCGGTATGATTGACACCGTGTTTGGCGGCGGCAACGGAGTGGGCGTGCGCGACAATGTGCAGGTCTTCTTCAACAGCACAAGTCCCAGCCTGCTTACGGTGGGCACTATCTTCGGCGGCAACAACCGCGACGACATGGCCTGTGTGCCCAACATCATATTGTCCAGCGGCAAGGTGAGAAAAGTGTTCGGCGGCGGCAACGCCGGTGCCATGCTGGGCATCGCCGACGACCCGGTCGATGTGTGTGGCAACCCGGTGGACAACGTGTCTTCCTATGTATCGGTGAACGATGCCAACGTTACCATCGACACGCTCTTCGGTGGCTGCCGCATGGCCGATGTGAGAGGCATGGCCTATATCGACATCAGGAACACCGACCCCACCGATGGCATCAACTATGTCTACGGCGGCAACGATATCAGCGGCACGGTGCAGAAGAACGCGCGAATCGACATCAGCGGCGGATTGGTGAAGCATATCTATGGTGGCAGCAACGGCCGCTATGACTACGACCTGGTCGGCTTGAACGACTACAATGTCTATCGTTTCCACTCGACCCATAATGCCGCCAGCCTGGTTGTTGGAGGAGTGTCGGGCGAGCCTGTGGTGGATTCCACCACGGTCAATCTCTACGGTGGCACCATCGAGAGCAATGTCTACGGCGGCAGCAGCATGGCCAATTGCCGCGCCACCTATGTGGAGGTGAACGACCGGGTGTGCAACACGGTTCCTCCGCTTGCGTTGAACATCAGCGGGTCGGTCTACGGCGGTGGCGAGGGCTACTGGGAAGACCTCAACGCCCCGCACCGCGGCAATGTCTCGGGAGTGAACAGTGCCACACATGTGCACATGCGCCATGCCGAAACCCTCTCGGATGCTACTGCCTATGGTGGCGGTCGCGGTGGCGATGTGGACAACACCTATCTGTATGTCTACCCCACGTGGGATCAGCGCTTCAACGCACTCTATGGCGGCTGCTGGGGTTCGGATGTCATAGGAACGGCGCATCTCACGGTCGATGGCGACGGCTCGGAGGGCTACAATGCCACCAATGTCTTCGGCGGCAATGACTTCACGGGCAATGTCTATCGCAGTGTGCTCACCATCGGGTCGGGCCGCTATCTGAATGTATATGGTGCAGGCAACGGCTCTTACGATCCCGAGGTAAGTTATGACACTGGTGTATATGCCGCAGTCAATAAGCACCTCACTGTGCCCAACAACGAATATGTGGAAGTCAACATCAGCGAAGTCTCCAACGCCGATGCCGCCACAGCCACCACCATTGAAGGCAACCTCTATGGGGGCGGAATGATGGGTACCTGCATGACTTATAAGAAGAATGCCGAGCGCGACTATGTGCTTGTGGACGGCCGCAAAGTGCCCGACACTGCTGCCGCACTTGGCCATGCCGACGACTATACCCACATTGTAATCAATATGCATGGCGGCACAATCGGCAACAACATCTATGCCGGTGCCGCAGGTACGCCCAATGGCAACTGGCTGGTCTATGGACTGAAGCAGGTGAACATGGATGGCGGCATGGTGAGAGAATCGGTCTATGGAGGTTCGGAAAATGTCAGCGACGGCTATGTGAATGAGTGCGACAGTATCGGGCTTTCGCAAAAGAAAACATTGGGTCGTGCTGCATTCACCAACACCACGCTGCGTCCTTCGTCTGTGCTCAACTTCACGGGCGGACGAATCAGAAGCAACATCTACGGTGGCGGCTACCTGGGCAACATCTACGGGTCGGTCTACATCAACGTGGGTCAGGAGGCCATAGATGAGTGTCCGCTTTGGCAGGCCACTATCAATGGAGAGGCTAATGCCTATGCATCGTTCAAACCTGTGGATATGGTTACCGGCAGCATGATTGTGCAGCACTCGGTGTATGGCGGTGCCAACTGGGGCAGCGGTGTTAGAGGCTCCGATTTCACGTCGCCCGGTGTGTTCGGTGGCGAGACCCGCATCATTGTCGATGGCGAGGGCTATAATACCCGCTTGGATGCCGCGCAGAACAGCTTGCCGCTGATGAACATTGGACAGGCGCTGCTGGGCAGTGGCACTTCGGCCGACGGTGGCGATGTCTACAATCGTATCGACCTGCGCAACTACGGCGGCGTGAACAAAGCATGCGCACCCACGCGTGAACTGATGTCTATCCAGCGCACCGATGCCCTTTGGCTCAATGAAACGGCAGTGAGGTACATCGGCAGCGTCGATGCAGTATCGGCCTATCTGAGCCAGAACCTGGCCCTCAACCGTATCGACACGCTCAATGCCATCGGTTATAATGTGATTGATGTGGATGCCACGGTTACCAATATCGGCGAGGCCAGATTCTACAAGCACTCGGAGTGGCCCTACGATATCAGTAATGCCAATCTGGTCAGCTCCGACTCCCCGCAGCCTTGCACAGGCGATGAATGTGGTGTCTGTTCGGAAGAAAACCCCAGCCTCTGCACCCAGCTTGCGGGCATGCATCGCAAGGGCTCTGCCCAGTGGAACAACGGAGAGTCGGCCTACACTGCTTTTGTGGTGAACAATGGTATCAATATCGACTTTATCAATGAAGACCACGAGTATAGCCCCATCTTCGGCTATGCTTACATTGTGGCAGAACATGGCACCAATGCCATCATCACCGCCATGCCGAAATATACGGGCCTGATGGAAAGAGACGGGGTCGAGTTCGGCGGCTTCATCTCGGTGTGTTCGGATTCTTTGATGACCATCTCGGTACATGACGGCGAGCATGGGGAAGAGCTGACTTGGTGCAGATGCATCTATGAAGACGGCACTCCCTATGCCGAGGATGGTGCAGGCAACCGCATAGCAGGCAATCCGTGTGTAAGCGACGGCAGGTCGACGGCAGAGTTCCCCTACTACAATTATAGTACGCAATATCGTGTGTGGAGCATAGGCAATGGTGTGCGCCGCCGCTATGCGGTTATATTGGCCCACTCCAATCCCGACACACTCTACTCGGTTAATGCGATGGGCGACACCATTCGCCGCAACAAGAAACTGACCACCTTGTATCGCGACACCCTCTACAATTTCTCGATAGCACATGGCTCCCTGGCTCTTCCGCCAACGATACCGGGACATTACTATAAGATCAATGCCACGAAAGGTATCAGTGTGAGCGATGCCGGAGATGGTGATGCAATGAAACTGGTCGGCATGGGCTACCTGCCCACCAGTTGGGATGCCTTGGACAACAAGTGGTATGTTTCGTCAGGGAACTATAAAAAGTACACTGTAGGCGATCTGCAGGAGCCTGCAGCCCATGGTGCTCTGGACTCGACCGACTCCTATGTGCAGGCGGCCGGTGTGAACTATATCTATAGAAACCCGGGCTCTTATTTCGGTCTGATGATGGAGTCGGGTGCCAACTTCTCCCGCAGGAACGGTCAGTTGGTTAAGCCCAGGGCTGTTTCGGGAACTGAATGGAAAGGATATACCACAATCGAAGGTAGTGCACATGTTGAGGCCTTGGAGAACTTCTCCACTGCCGAGGTGGGCGAGGCTACCAATACCCAGCCTGAACTGGAACTCTATCTGCTTTACAACAACCAGTTCAGCCAAACAATGCTCGGAACGGTGGCATTCACGCTCGACGAGTATGTTGCCGAATGGGAGCTCGATGGTAATGGCGACACTATCTGGACAGAGCGGAATTTGGGTATGCCGATTGAGATCGATATCAAGATACAGACCTTGTTGCAAGAGTTCCACAATATGGAGTATGATGTGCTTGCAATGTATAATGAAGGGCGCAGCAATAAGTTTTCTCGCAAGGTTATCCTCCCCTCCACATTGCAGCACCGCGAGCTCTACCTTGAAGGTGTGGAGTGGGCTCCCACCGACACCGCGTCGGGCAACGGCGAGTGGATTACCTCCACTATGTCGCCAGAGCCTAACTATTTCAATATGACAGCCGACTCGGCATCCATTATTGATGCGGCTACCAACAACCTCTTCCGAATGACCATTATGCCGCGTGAAAATGTGGCCAATAATGTGAACACCATTCTTGGGTGGCACAGCATGAGCCTTGATTCTCCGCTCGATTTGGTCTCCGCGACGGGGAAAGGTGCTGGCAACTATGTGGTGAGTAAAGGTACATATAAGAATCACGATTCGATACAGGTTACAGCGACAAATCCACGCGGCATCAAGATTGGTGAACTTGATGGGCGTAGTGAGGCTGCGCTTCTTGTAGGTTTCAACTACGACGGAACCAAGGTCTACCGCAGGGTGGCCAATAAGGGCTACATTGGCAAGGTCATCTTGACCCTGGTCTCATACACAGGAGGCAACTATGCCGCACCCAACAAGTTTACCTTGTCCATCAATGTGAAAACTCGTGAGCAGGGCGACACTATCTATGTGGCTTCCAACGGAACGATTGTGCGTGGAGGAAATACCCTGCATGCCCATAGCGGCCTGCTCAGCGAAGCCAATGTCGGAAAGATTCCGAGCAAGTATCTGACCCGGCTGCGCGATGCCTTTAATCCTATTATATATCAAGAAGGCGATGTGATAGCCATTCTCGACACCGTTAAGATAGATGGAGGCACACAACTCTTCATCCGCGGCTATGACTATGTACCAGTGTCAGTGATACGCTATTCGGGACACCACAAAGAGTTCCCCGGCGAACAGTGTGTCTATCGCGGCCCCATGATTATGGTCTCTGGCAGCGATGCATCTCTCACTGCCCGCAACATCGAGTTTAATGGCAGTATGGTGAGCAAGGCAGTAAACGGGGGCACTGCAATGGATCACTTTACGGCCGCCCAGAGGCTCTACAGTGTCGTCAATCCATCAGATGTCAGCAAGTATGCCGACACCAACTGCGCCTTCGGCCCGATTATCGAGGTCAAGAATGGCGGTACTATGATTCTCCAAAACGGCGTTGTGGTGGAGAATAACTACAATAACTATAGTGGTGATAACAGTAGCCGTTATGGAGCCATCAACGTAAATACCGACGGCAAGCTTGACTTGGTCAACAATGTTACCATCAAGAACAATATGTCCACCATCCTGCCGGCCCGCCTGACCGAGGGCAAGACTCACCCTCTCAATGGTGCTGTCTATATGGTTGGAGGCACCATATCTTTGCTTGAGTCGTCGCCTTCCACGGCTGTTCTCATAACGGACAACTATCTGAATGACGGCGGTTCCCAGTACTGGAGCAATGTTACGACCACGGTCGATGCCAGCGATAAGTTGATCCGCTATGAGTTTGACACCTCGGCGGCAAAAGTCTCGACTTACAAGAAAGCCAACGTGTGGCTCAACCGCACGCCGCAAATTGTGGGTGTAACCGATCAGGAAATGAACGACTCGCTCTCTTGCGTGATTACGTTTGCCAATGCTATCCCGGTAGGCACTCGTATCGGTATCAGCAAATGGTTCCCCGACTCCAACGAGGTGAAGCGCGACACTATCATGGTAGCCTACCAGGCCAGGGCAACCCATCTGGTCGATGCCATAGAGGACACAAACTTCATCTCCGATGTGGACGGCTACTACATGTTCTATAACTATGGTGTCAATACACAGTACATCTACCTGCAGCGTTGTGCCACCTTCCGCTACCAGCAGCTCGACCTTCCGCTTGCGCTTGAGGGCGGCTCCGGCTCGCTGGTTCCGGGTGCTCCTATGAGCTATATGCCTCTGACCAGGGCCACCTGTCCCACCGGTGGCGACACCATTGTCGGTCGTCTTCAGGGCGGATTCTTCCCCTATACCTACAAGTGGAGCGGTGCCCAGGAACAGAGTCGCACTACTGTGTATACCAACACGGAGATAGGTACCCAACTGAGTAATGGAGACACTCTCGGCTACATCGAGGCTATTTACGACACCCTCCTTACCTCCTATGTCGGCATGCCCCTCCATGAAAACAGCAACCTGCAGCATTATGTCCTCACAGCCACCGATGCCACGGGTCATTGCTCCCTTACAAAGAACCTTGATGTAACTCTGCGCAAGCGCAATTCGGCCAGCGTCTTTGACCACTTTGAACTCACCGGTGGCTCCCAGTGGACCGATGCCGACATTACGGCCGACCGTAACTATCCTGCCGTACAGGTTACCCCGATGGTATGGGCTGATCGTTCGCAGGGTGTAATCGCTGCCAGGGTCGAGAACCACGACACCATTTATCTTGAGGATGGCGGCGACCACTATTCAATCAGCGACCTCTTGTTCTGCGAGGGCGACATCATCAATCTTACCACGACGCCGCGCAATCCGCAGAGCCGTTTCCTGATGTGGGATTTCGCCCCCTACTATTCGCGTCAGGTATCCTATGTTGTTCCTTCGCGCAATTCGCAGGTGGTGGCCTACTATGGCCCCAGCACCTATTGGACAGACACCATCAACTCCACAGATCGGGCCAAGGTCAAATATTCCGACAGCTACTACTACACCTCTGCTCCTGCCGATGCCAACTACGTGGTAACCCATAACGGCGACGTGCACATCTACAATGAGGCAGGCCTTGCATGGTTCATCAGTGCAGTCAATGGCCTCAATGGCAGCCAACCTCATGAGTACTATGCCAACAAAGTGTTCCTCCACCAGAAAACCGACGGAACTGACTACGACATGAAGTCCTATCTCTGGACTCCTGTGGGCACCCGCCAGCACCCCTTCCGTGGGTGGTTTATCGGTACGGGAAGCGACCCGGTCGACACCGATCCTCTCCTCTCTGGCGACTATGTGGTGGTGAAGAACGTCATTGTTGATGAACCCGGCAACGATTATGTGGGATTCTTTGGCTTCATTGACACTGCACGTGTGAGTGGCCTCAACCTTGAGGCTGCCGTGATGCGCGGCTCGCAGTATGTCGGCACCGTGGCTGCAAGTTCAAAAGACTCCCGTGTGATAGATTGTGCTATCGATGATGTCGATCGCGATGGCAATGCCACCATCAACACCATCCTCACCACCCGTTATGCCAGCGGTGGCTTGACGGGTGTTTCCTCAGGCGACCGCCTGTCCAACAATGTTGTGCATGCTAAATATGTTGGCAACGCTGTCTATAGCGGCGGTGTGGTTGGTTACGGCACTGCCACGGAAATCAGCGACAACGATATCAGGTATATTGAGCGCAATGGTGCCTTGATGCAAGGCCTCTACATTGGTGGTGTGGCAGGCCATCTCGACGGTATCTCCCCGCTCAATGCCCTCTTCCGCAAGTCCAAGTCCCGTACCAATTCGGTAGTAACCAACAACTATGTCGACCTCTATGCCGACGGCAACAGCCAGTATGTAGGCGGTATGGTTGGCTATGCCAAGAATACTGTCATCGAGAACAACTATGTGCATGGCACCCTTTCGGCCACCTCGTCGGGCAACGGTGTGTCTGCGGTGCTCGACGCCCGGTCGCAGGCCGATCGCAACTATTTCGAGCACTCGTCGGCTTCCACGGCTGTCGGACAGCAGATCGGTGGCAGCTCCGCAGGTGCTTCGGCCTCCTTCTCGGGCAGCGGCAACCGCGTAACCCTCTCCCATCCAGTGGCTGGTGTGGACAACCTCACCCGTGCACTCAACCGCTGGGTGCGCGAACACAATGCCAACGGAGAGAACCACCGCACATGGCGCAGCGACCTCGAGTCGGTCAATTACGGCTATCCCCTCTTTGGCGAGCCCGATATGATTCCTGTCAACAGGGAACTCACCCTCTACGGCTGCGACAGCCTCGAGTGGAACGGTCGCATCTACAGCAGTTCGCAGACCTTCAGCGTCCATGCAATCGACTCGGTCGAGATGATAGACAGCACGCTCAACGTCAGTTTCGTTGTCCATCATTCCACCTCCGAGCACTACACCGACAGCCTCACTGCCGGCGAGGCCTACTCTGGTCATGGCTTCAGCCTTACAGCCACCGAGACCGCGCTCCTCCGCTCCTCGCTCACCGAGGGCGAAGTGGCCTCCGTGGTGCTGAGCGACACGCTCTCCACCATCCACGGCTGCGACAGCGTCATCACCTTGGTTCTGACCTTCCGGTCCGATGCGGCCCCGCTGCCTGCCTCCACCGAGGTGAAGGTCTACCCCAACCCCACCACCTCCACCGCTGTGGTCGAGGCCGACGGCCTGACCCGTGTCGAGGTCTATGAGAACGGTGGCCGTCTGGTGATGGAATCGTCCAGCATCACGGCCGACCGCCGCACCGAGCTGCAGGTAAGCCACCTGGCCAGCGGCATCTACTATCTCCGTGTCCATGCCGCCTCGGGCGTAACCATCCAGAAACTGATTAAAAAGTAGCAAACACCAATAGTAATCCATAAAACAGGAGAACCGATGAAGAGAACCTATAGCAAACCGACCCTCGAAGTCTACGCCTATCAGGCCGAGAAGGGCTACGCCTTGAGTGTGGCCTTGTCGAAAGACTACGTGCTGATTGAAGGCGACGACCGGACCACCTTGCGTGTAACGCAGAAGGTAACCGAGGTAACCGACAATGAAGGCGGATATGTGGAAGGTGTGTGGGAGTAATCGAGCAAAGCAGAGTAATCACGATAATCAACACGAATAAGATGAAGAGAGGAATAGCACAGCGGATAGCGGCGCTTGGCATTGCGCTGCTCACAGTATGTGGCTGCGGCCGCGACGCGCAGGAGATTTCGCGCTACACATTCAATGCGCATCTTGAGCAGCCCGGGAGCAACGCCAAGTTGCGCCTGAGCGGCGACAGCCGTCGCGCCGAGAACACCCTGGTGTGGGAATACAATGACGAAATCAGCATCGGCAGCGACAAGACACTCTCTTTGCGCGGCTCGGGCAACGACGACACCGCCTCAAAAGGCTGGCTCTACTATGCCGGCGGTTCCGATTTCTCCGAGACCCACAACGGTGTCTTCCAGGCCCAGCTCCCCGAGGGCTCCAGCTACTTTGTGGGCCTCCACCCCTACAGCCATCTGAACGAAATCGTCGGTCAGGCTGCGGGCAACAGCAACTTCACCACCGTGCGTCTCAACCTGCCCGCCACCCAGGGCTACCGTTGCGACACCACTTTCGACAAACAGGTCTACCCCCTGGTGGCTTGGTATGGCGGCACGTGGGACGAGGGTGGCGATGCCTTCAACCTCAACTTCTACTCCGTGGGTTCAATCGTGCGTCTGCAGATATTCAACGCTGGCTCTTTCACCTTGCCCGTGCGCAGTCTCGAAGTCTCGTCGACCACCGAGCGCCTCAACGGCCTCTTCACCGTGAACGACTATAAGACCGCCAATCCCTATCTGGTCCCTGCCGCCTCGCCTACAACCGCCGAGAGGAAGATAACCCTCGACTGCGGCGAGTCGGGCCTGACGTTCAACCCTGGCGACCTGCTCACCTTCTACGTGGTGCTCCCGTCGGTCAGCGAAGAAAACTCGCGCCACGACTACGCGCTCACCCTCACCGTAAGAAACACCGCCGACCAGACCAGCAGCCGCAACTTCACCGTCAAAACCACCCGCAACTCCATCACCTACCTGCCCGCTCTGGGCATCTCCACATGGGGCAGCGGCACACCCGCGCCAGGCCTCTCGGGCAACGGTACCGAGCGCCGCCCCTTCCGCGTCTACAACAAGGCCGACCTCCTCTACCTCCGCTCCTGCTACCTCGCTGCGGGTTCCCGCACCATCAATGGCCAGCCCATCACTTCCGACACCTACATCCAAATCATGCGGTCCGACATCGCCCTCCACGGCGACGAATGGCCCGGCGGTATCGAAAACTTCATCGGCCACATCTCCTACGTCCCCAGCACCGGCTATATCCTCAACAACACCCGCTATCCCCTGTTTGAGAACATCCTCGCCGGGGGCAACGTCCATAGCCTGAAGGTCTGCTACGACACCAACGCCTACAGCGGCACCAGTTTCTCGCCGCTCTGCCGCACCAATGCCGGCACCATCGACAGCTGCTCGGTTGTCAGCAACACCGCTGCGTATGGTGGCATCCACTACACGACCAACGATTTCGCCAACGGCATTGCCGGCATCTGCCTCAACAACACCGGTGTCATAGCCGCCTGCGAGTGCTCGGCCACCTTCTACAACAACAGCGGCCAGCGTATAGCCGGCATCTGCCTCGACAACAGCGGCACCGTCCGCACCAGCCATGTGGTGGGTATCGATGCCACCTCGTCGGGCAGCCATGTCAGCGGCATTTGCGACAACAACGCGGGCAACATAGTCGACTGCTACTTCGACGCCCGTCCCTCCGGCACCTCCGCCTGCTCATGGTATGGCATTGCCCGCACCAACAGCGGCACTATCCTGCACAGCTATGCCTCGGCCGGCACCTCCATCACCACCACCCAGTCGGCCTGCGGAATCGTGGGCGAAAACACCAGCGGCGGTGTCATCAACAGTTGCTACACGCGTGCCTCCCTGAGTGGACAGAACACCGTGGCCGGCATTGCAGGCACACAGTCGGGCGGCACCATAATCAATTGCGACTTCTATTCCTCTACCGCTCTCATCAGGCTCTCCGGCTCCGGCCTCGCCATTGGCGGCCTTGTCGGCAAACTTTCTGGCGGCTATGTCTACAACAGCTATGTCTACATCTCCAACATTGGGAACACGTCTGCCTCCGGTGTCTCCGGCGGCATAGTGGGCGATTTGTCCGGCGGCGCCGTCGAGAACTGCTATGCCTATATTTATAACGCTTCCACGCTCGGCTTCTACGGCACCAAGACGGGCGGCACCCTGACTGGCTGCTATCTTGTGGATGGAGTCTCGCAGGCAGATGTAACCGGACGCACCGAAACCCAGGCCACCGACGGCACCCTTCTGGGCGAACTCACCAGCGGCAAGGCAAGCATAACCAACGCGCGCGACTGGACGCCCGACGACGACGACTATCCCATCCTCGTCAGCTACTCGGCCAAGTCGCGCCGGCGCTGACCGCAGGCCGCAGCCTTGTTTGGCGGAAAAAGCAACGCTGCCGCAATGTCTGCGGCAGCGTTGCTTTTTTGTGTGCTTGTGTGCGGTGCTTCAGGCCAGTCGGGCCAGTGCCTCCTTGATTCGGCGCAGCGCCTCGTGCAGCAGGTCCTCGCTGGTGGCGTAGCTCAGGCGTATGCAGCGGTCGTCGCCGAAGGCGCTCCCCATCACCGTGGCCACGTTGGCCTCGTCGAGCAGGTAGAAAGCCATGTCGGTCGAGTTCCCAATCTTGCGGTCGCCGCAGCTCTTGCCGTAGTAGGAACTCACATCGGGGAAGAAATAGAAAGCCCCCTGCGGCAGCCTCACCTTCACCCCCGGAATGTCGCACAGCAGCTTGTACACCATGTCGCGCCGCTGGCGGAAGGTCTCGCGCATGCCGATGATGTCCTCGCTTGCGGCGGGATCCATCAGCATTGCGCCCACGGCGGCCTTCTGGGCTATCGAGCAGGTGGCGCTCGTTACCTGCCCCTGCAGCTTGTTGCACGCCTTGGCAATGGCCACCGGGGCGGCAATGAAACCTATGCGCCAGCCCGTCATGGCAAAGCCTTTGGCCACACCGTTGATGGTAATCACACGGTCTTTCACCTCCGGAAACTGGGCAATCGACTCGTGGCGGCCCACAAAGTTGATGTGCTCGTAGATTTCGTCGGCCATCACAAAGAGGTTCTCGTGGCGCGCCACCACCTCGGCCAGCCCGCGCAGCTCTTCCTTGCCGTAGAGCATTCCGGTGGGGTTGGAGGGCGAGGAGAACATAATCAGCTTGGTGCGCGGGGTTATGGCGGCCTCAAGCTGTGAGGGCGTCATCTTGAAATCGTCCTCCAGACGGGTCTTCACATAGACGGGCACCCCCTCGGCAGCCTTCACGATTTCGCGGTAGCTCACCCAGAACGGTGTCGGGATAATCACCTCGTCGCCGGGGTTCACCAGGCACTGCACCAGCTGGTAGATGCTCTGCTTGGCGCCGGTGCTCACCACAATCTGTTCGGGGGTGAACTCCAGCCCGTTGTCGCGGCGGAACTTCTCGCACACGGCCTCCCGCAGGTCGGCATAGCCCGGCACGGGCGGATAGTGGGTGAAGTTGTCGTCGATGGCCTTCTTGGCGGCCTCCTTCACCACCTCGGGGGTGTTGAAGTCGGGCTCGCCTATCGAGAGGCTTATCACGTCCTTGCCTCGAGCCTTCAGCTCGCGCGCCTTGGCGGTCATGGCCAGGGTCTCGCTCTCGGCCATATTGAGAATGCGTTGCGATAAAATTTCCATAACGGTCTGATTATTTGTTTCTGCAAAGATACGAAATAAATCCGAACCGTGCAACTCCGCCTCCCGTTTTCTTTCGCCGTGTGCCGACGCCCAGATCGGAAGAGCAC
>ERZ842401.4508-NODE-4508-length-16167-cov-2.851601_pt1 | contig 16167 bp, 13 predicted proteins | sample MGYA00521270_ERZ842401 | MGnify/ENA primary metagenome ERZ842401 (study PRJEB31892, sample SAMEA3878208) | bioreactor metagenome | biome: Moose rumen | place: Sweden | collected 2011-10 | study: EMG produced TPA metagenomics assembly of the PRJEB12797 data set...
CCTGTTCTTCTGTCATTCCGTAATATGCCTCTGCCAGACCTCCGGCGATCGTGGCAAGGCAGGCGGTGTCATGATCTATGGATTTAACATTTTCTATCACATTTTCATAATCATTCCCTTTGTTAAATGCAGAAAAAGCAGTGAGCACCACGGAATTCAGACAATCAAATTCTTTCACAAGAAATTTTCTAATGTCCTTTTTGCTCTTTCCGTGAATCGCGAGCCAGATTGCCCCTGCAACGGCTTCGGCTGAATGGATGAGCTCCGGATGATGTTCAGTAGCCTCTGCGGATAGACGGGCAACAAGGCGGGTCATTTCAAAATCATTCACAAAATATCACTTCTGTTTTTGTATATAAAGAATCGTCTTTGATAAAAATTATACCAGTTTGTTTTATAGTGTTTTATGTGATTCAGGTTTCCCCGGCGAAGGAAGCACAGACGGAAGCGAAAATTGAAAAAGAGATCAAAGATCGATTACAGGTTACCTGTTTCCATCTCACGCGTAAGATCAAAAAAAAATTCAGGGGAACGTGGCATGATGTCACCCAGAAGCTTTTGCCCGGATACATCTTCATCGATACCGATCAGATGGAGGAACTGTATGGGGAATTAAAAAAAATCCCAATGTTGACGAAGCTTCTGGGCAGGGAGGATGATCTGTTTATCTCTCTTAACCCTGAGGAGGAGGCCTGGGTCAGACGCCTGATCTCCCAGGGCACCGATGTGCCCATCTCCAGAATTGGCTTCGACGAGGGCGACAGAGTCGTGATCCTCTCAGGTCCCTTGATGGATATGGAAGGACAGATCAAAAAATACAACCTCCACCGACGAACCGCCGAGGTGGAAGTGGATTTCATGGGAAATAAGACAGTGATCTTTCTGGGGATTGATGTCGTGGGGAAGAAGGATGATTTGGCGGATTGAAAATCAGGCTTTGGTATGATACTATAATCCTATAAGAAAATATATGTTTGTCAGCCTGCCGCTTTGGTCACGCCCTTTGGGTATGCTGAGCTTTTGTTTTAACAAAAATAAGAAATCAGGCGTCAGTGAAGTAAGACTGGGGGGATCGGGTGTTGATTGAGGGGATTGTATAGGATGGGATTGGATGCGCTGAATGTGTCGGAAAGCCGAACGAAAATCGATGGAAGATGATTATTCTGTCAGAGGGGCAGAAGAAGGGAGATTTGCGATATGGGAACATACTTGAATCCGGGCAATAGCGGATTTGTGGAAATGCTGAAATCCGATTATGTGGATAAAACTGGTTTAATAAGCATCATCAACTCAACTATCGGAACGAAGAAAAAGTTAACCTGTATCAGCAGACCTCGCAGATTTGGAAAGTCCTATGCCGCTCAGATGCTTTCGGCTTATTATGATAAGACTTGTGATTCACATGAGCTGTTCTCCGGTTATCATATTTCAGATGATGCAAGTTATGAGAAATATCTGAATAAATATGATGTTATATACCTGGATATGACTCATATCATTGGGGAAGCGGGGAAAAAGTCATTTATTGATTTTATTAAAGAGAAAGTAACGGAAGAATTAATGTCGTCATATCCGGGGGTAAAGGTTGATAGTGCATTTAGCACAACCTTGATAAACGCGGTTGAAGAAAACGGAAATAAGTTTATTGTAATTATAGATGAATGGGATTCTCCAATCAGAGAAGTACCAGAGATGGAACAAGCTTATCTGGAGTTTTTGAGGACTCTGTTCAAGAGCAGCGGAACAACATCAAAGATCTTTGCTGCGGCTTACATGACAGGTATTCTCCCAATAAAAAAGGATGGGAAACAATCAGCCATATCGGATTTTGAAGAGTATTCTGTTCTTGAACCAGGCGAATTTGCAGGTTTCGTTGGTTTTACTGAAGAAGAGGTAAAGAGAATCTGTGACGAAAAAGGAAAAAATTTCGAAAAGATGAAGCTCTGGTATGACGGTTATACTGTCGGAGACCGGCATTCCATCTACAATCCCTATTCCGTCATGCATGCACTCAGTGCTGGGAAATACAGATCCTATTGGAAAAAGACATCCGCCGCAGAAACCCTGATGACATATATCGACATGGATCAGGATGACCTCCAGGATACAATCGCAAGATTGATCGCAGGTGAGAGTGTAATAATTGATACGGATTCATTCCAGAATGATATAGAGACTTTTACCTGCAAGGATGACGTTCTCACATTGCTTACCCATTTGGGATATCTGACCTATGAAGAGGAACCAGATTCCTACGATGACGATACAGTTGTTGGACTCGTAAAAATTCCCAACGAAGAGGTCAGATCTGAATTTGATAAGATTCTTCGCAAATCGAAGCATAAAAGCCTGATAGAACTGGTCAGAAAATCCGATCAGCTTCTGAAGGATACACTGGAGGGTAAAAACGATGCAGTTGCGAAAGCAATCGCTGATGTCCATGATTCTGAATATGCGCCCACCTATTACAGCAATGAGCAGAGCCTCAGGTATGTGGTAAAGATGGCATATATCTCCTGCGTGGATCAGTATGCAAAGCTGGAAGAGCTGCCAAGCGGCCATGGAATCGCGGATGTGGTGTTCTTGCCGAAGCTCAGATCTACGCTGCCAGCGATGATCGTAGAGCTGAAGTGGAATAAGGACGCACAGGGAGCAATAGCCCAGATTAAAGGCAGGAATTATCCGAAGGTTCTTACCAATTATGGCGGAAAGATTGTTCTGGTCGGTGTGAACTACAATGAGGAAACCAAGAAACACAGTTGCGTGATTGAAGAGTACAAGAAGGACTGATGCCCGCGCTTGAAGCAGGTCAGCGGATATCTGGATTTCTTCGGACTTAAGACAGGATATATGCTGAGTTTTGTTTTAACAAAAATAAGAAACCTGGCGTCAGTGAAGTAAGACTGGGGGACCGGGTGGTGATTGAGGGGATTGTGTAAGATGGGACGGAAGACCTGGTGTAGCCCATTGTATCTATCTGACAAGAAATTACGGAATTTTGGATGGGATGAAAACAATGCGGATGAGAGGTGAGCATGGCACATATTAACTATGATTTTTTAACAGAGAGCTTTTTATTTAAGTTTGGAATCGAGGACTTTTTTTCAAAGTATACAGATGCTGAATTAAGAGATGAACTTGATAAATATAGAAATCACATCCTCAAAAATTTAGATAAAATTCGAACGGAAGTTAATCTTGATAAACGTAAAATCAATGTTACGATTGAGTCTTTTGAGAACAGGCCTGATAAGGAGTATTTGAAACAGTTAGTGCTATATGTGGATTGTGTTTTGATAGCTGATCCTTTGTTTGGCTTAACTGAACAAATAAGCCATGCATCAGAGGTAATGACTGAATATATGGGAATGCAACGGCATGATGAACTTGATAGACATGCATTGGTAGAAGCGTTGCGATATATGAAGGATAATACTTCGTTGATTGTGTGCGATTTCGTAAAATTTGTTCCAATTGCTCTTGTGCATGAGGCTCCTAAAGACATTCCTATTAGATATGATGAACATGGTTTTCGAGATAGTTTGCCTCCGAATCTGATGTCTTTTCTTAGAGATAAAATGGATGTGAGGAACGTTAAGCCTGATGATGGACACTTAATTGTGACTCTTGAGCAACCTCTTCATAAGGGGAAAATGCTTTATCTGTATTTCCCAGAGATAGAGTCTCGTGGCGGTGAAATCGTAGCATTCCAAAGAATGGAAAGAGATGGTGAAATCGACGCGGATGGAAATTTTCCGGCAAAGTTCTATATACCTGATACGATAACTGATTTCGAGTTTATAACATGGCTTGAACAATCACGTACTGCTGCGGCAAAACAACTTTTTGATGAAACAGTAGGAGAATACGCTTTTGCCAGTGGCTTTAATAGCATGTATTTAACAGGATCTGAAATAAAAGCATACATCCTATCAAGCTTATGGAATAATTCTGTTCGTGCAGATATTGCAAATTTGGCTATGAAAATAAAGCTTCCAGTCATCGCAAATACTGATTTAGGTACGATCCTGGATATCAGAACCAAATATGGTGAGAGTTTTAAGAATTTTAGAACTGATTTGGGAAATAAACTGATTGAGCTTAGAACAATTAATGATCAGGATAAGTTATTATGCAAACTATCTGAGTTGGCGTTTCAGATTAATGAAACAAATGTCAATGCCATCGATCAAGAATTAAGAAAAATAAAGAAATCTATTGGCGTTGATGCGAGTATTGTCACTGGTTCGCTTCTTACTAGTTGTATTGCAAATAATAATGAAAGTGTTGCTGGTGCAGCTATGTCAATTGTTGGAATTTTTTCAGGTTTGTTTGTCCTTGCCAAGGAAGTGAGTGGTGATATAAAAGAGCTTATGAACATAAAAGATAGACCAGAATACTTCTTATGGAAAATAGGGAAAGAAAAGTGGAAAATGCAATGATGCTTGGGTAGTGCCGATATGGATTGTAGAAATGAGAGCCGGAAGGCTCTTATTTTTGTGCCTATTTTTATACATAGGCTATTTGTTTCTTTCTTTGCCAGATCAGGAGGGTACAAATCTCCAGATATAAGTGGGAAGAAACATAAAATTTGAGGAGGGAGAGGGTTATTTGTCAGATAGGATTCCTTCCTCCAATCCAAGGGGTACATCTTCATGATAAAGCAGTCATGGGGATGTGACAAGAGTGGATTTATAAGAAATTCACAGAGAACACCAAGATGGAGAGAAGCTTTTTGACAACACCAGAAAATGGAGGAGCGCTACAAGAAATCCTGGTGAAACTAGGAGTTACACCAGGGGTAAGGGGAGTTTTCCCAATATTTTTAGGAGTGCCCACTTGAAAGTAGCAGAGGTTGCGCGAAGTGCATTGTGGATATCGGCGGGAGTGAGACCCTTCGAAGAATGAAGGAGCGACCGAAGGGAGTGAATGGAACCGTAGATGGTCGAACGAGAGCCGCAGAGGTTTTACTCATATGAACCATAAAAAACTTGGTAAGCAATCATGGAACATGATGACCACAACGTGAATTTTATGCTTTGGCGGGAACTGAGGGTTGATAAGCAACCATGATAGGCGAGCCTTCGGCTCGTTGACCACACTGATAATAAAACCATAGGAGAAGTAAAAAAAACATGTACGACTATTTAATCGTTGGAGCAGGATTGTATGGGGCTACTGTAGCCCGCGAACTGACGGATGCAGGCAAATCCGTTCTCGTCATTGATAAGCGTCCTCATATCGCCGGTAATGTGTATACCAAACCTATCGAAGGTATCAATGTACATATCTATGGCGCGCATATCTTCCATACCAACAACTCTACTGTGTGGAACTACGTACAGCGTTTTGCTACCTTCAACCGGTTTACAAACTCTCCTGTGGCCAACTATAAAGGTGAGCTCTACTCCTTGCCGTTTAATATGTACACCTTCAATAAGATGTGGAATATCACTACTCCCGCAGAAGCAGCTGAGAAGATCGCGGAACAGAGGAAAGAGATCACTGGAGAGCCTCAGAACCTGGAGGAGCAAGCTGTCTCTCTGGTCGGCCGTGACATCTATGAGAAATTAATCAAGGGCTACACAGAGAAGCAATGGGGACGGGAATGCAAAGACCTTCCGAGTTTCATCATTAAGAGATTGCCTGTACGTCTTACGTTTGATAACAACTACTTCAACGCGCTTTATCAGGGAATACCTGTGGGCGGTTATACAAAGCTCGTAGAGAACATGCTTAATGGTATAGAAGTAAGGCTGAATTGTGATTATCTTGACCACAAGGAAGAGCTGGATGGTTTAGCAGAGTACGTAATCTACACCGGTCCCATCGATGCATATTACAACTACTCGCTCGGTACGTTGGAGTACCGTTCTGTCCGTTTTGAAACAGAGATATTGAACACATCTAACTTCCAGGGTAACGCTGCTGTGAATTACACAGATAGAGAGACTCCGTGGACGAGAATAATCGAGCATAAGTGGTTTGAGCAGATCAGTCCGGCTGAGCAGGAGAAGCATAGAGCGGAGTATGGTGATAAGACGGTGATTAGCCGTGAGTATAGTAGCGAATGGAAGCCTGGGGATGAGCCGTACTATCCTGTGAATGATGAGAAGAATAGTTCATTGTTCTCCCGTTATCAGGAGTTAGCGGAGGCAGAGGATAAGGTTGTGTTCGGCGGGAGGCTGGGAAGTTATAAGTATTACGACATGGATCAGGTTATTGCGGCGGCGCTGGAGAAGTGTGGTCAGTTACTCGGGCAGTAATGTGGGTAAGTAATCAAGATATTGATGACCACATGGTAGGACTTGATAAGTGTTTATGGAATGGACGGTTTGATAAGCGTACCAAGATCGTCGGCACTTCGTGCCGATGGACACACTGCAATTATCTATTTCAAAATTTTAGCATAAGGAAACGAGTAAATGAACAATGTCATCTTAGGCGCAGCAGGTTTCATCGGAACCAACTTGGCTATTAGCCTGTCAAAAGTTGAATCGAATAGAACTTTGCTTGTCGATAAGCAGTTTGAGTACTTTGAAACTATAAAGAAATTAGCTTTACCTAACACAGTTTATAAGATATCGCCGCTAACAGTTGATTGTGATTTCGATGTTTTAGTTATGAATCAGGATGTCGTATATCATCTGCTAAGCACAACTGTACCGACAACATCGAATCAACATATATCAGAAGAACTTAATGCGAATGTAATACTCTCTGCAAAACTGTTTGAAGCGTGCGTGAGACAGGGGGTAAAGAAAGTAGTCTTTATCTCCTCAGGGGGAACAGTGTACGGCAAAGAGAGTGAATGTCCTCTTGATGAGAAAACGGCAACTAATCCTATCACATCTTACGGATTGCAGAAAGTTACGATTGAGAAGCTACTTTATCTTTACAACTATATGTATGGATTGGACTACAGGATTATAAGACTTGCGAATCCATATGGACCTTACCAGAGACCGAATGGTGTCCTCGGAGCAGTAACAACCTTTACATATAAAGCTTTGAAAGGTGAGGAGATACAAGTTTATGGAGATGGATCCGTTGTCCGTGACTTCATCTATATTGATGATGCCATCAGAGGAATTCAAAAGATTGTAGAGGGTGAAGACCGGCATCACACTTTCAACCTTGGTTGTGGATATGGCACAAGTATAAAGCAGGTGCTGGAGACGATTGAGAGGGCACTGAATATAGAACTGAAAGTGAGATACACAGAAGCACGAAAGGTCGATGTGCCTGTGAACTACTTAGATATTAGAAGATATGAGACAGCTTATGGCAGTCTGAATCCGCTGTCGTTAGAGGATGGCGTAAAGAAGACTGCCGAGTTTATGAAGAGATTTTACAAGATATAAAGATATTGTTGAGAGGAATATAAGGACCAATGATTAGAGTGGCTGTGGTCATGGGGAAGATGCACGCGGGTGGTAAGAAGAACCTTGTGATGGAATATTACCGACACATCGATAGAGATAAAGTACAATTTGATTTCTTCTGTGATACCGACTCTAATTCGGTTCCTAAGGAAGAAATAGAAGCTCTTGGCGGTCGTGTTTATATGATCCCACCTTATCAGAATATAGTAGCCAACATGAAAGCTATGAAGAAGATATTCAGAGAGAACAAATATCCGATTCTTCATGGCTATAACAGCACCATGAACATCTTTGCCATGCTTGCCGGAAAACAATGCGGAATCCCTGTGAGAATCAATGAAAGTATCTCCATGGGGCATAAGAGTGATAAAAAGAATGTATTGAAAAATATTCTGAAGATCTTCTCTCGTTGTTTCGCTACTCACTATATGTCAAATGGTGAAGTATGCGGTCGCTGGCAGTTTGGAGACAAACTATTCGATGCAGGGAAGGTTACCGTTTTCAAGACTGTGATTGACACAGAAAAACACAAGTTTGAGCCAGAACTAAGGGAGAAGTGTCGGAAAGAATTTGGATTAGAGGATAACATCGTAATAGGCCACATAGGCCGATTCACTGCTCAGAAGAATACGCTGTTTATTATTGATATTTTTAATGAGATTGTTAAGAAAGAACCTAAAGCAAAACTACTATTGATTGGTCATGGCGAACTTGAAGAAGAGATGCTGAATAGAATTAAGAGTTATGGTATAGATAATCACGTACTGTTCTTAGGTAAGCGTGAAGACATCCATCAGTTCTATAATGCTATGGATTGCTTCTTACTGCCAAGTCTTTATGAAGGTCTTCCGGTAGTTGGTGTTGAAGCAGAGTGCTGTGGCCTACCGATGTTCTTCTCTACCGAGATTCCGCAAGAATCTAGCCCATGTGATGATTTGGGATTCTTTATTGGTCTTGATAAGAGCGCTGAGGAGTGGGCTGAGGTAATATTGAGAGAAACCAGGAAATCGATAGATATTAGAAGTGGAAGGGAAAACGATGTTAAGGCAGTTGGATTTGACTCAGCAGTTGAAGGGAACAAACTAGAAGACTTCTATTACCATCAAATATGATATTCGTGGGATTTAACGATAATGAAAGTGCTTATACTGATCGCAGACTCAAATGGAGTCCATCCGGTACTCGCAGTTAAAGGCGAAGCTGTCTCAACTTTAGTAGAGAACATAGTGGATGGTAATAATAGAAGTCGCCTATGTGAAATGGGAGTATGATCAATATACTATGACAAGGAAAGTATCCAGGCGGCAGTGAGTGAGCCGGTGATTATTCACTACACCACCTCGTTTCTGAGCAAGCGACCGTGGATATCAGGTTGCCAGCACAGATACCTGGATGTGTGGCTGAAGTACAAGGCAATTAGTCCTTGGGCTGAAGCAACACTATGGAATGATAACACCGGATCGTTTAAGAGTGTGACAGTAAAAATACTGAAAAAACTACCACGGAAGATGATAAGAATCTGCGGTTTGGCGCAAGCTTATGGAAGACCGTGGAAGAATAGATTGAGGACATGATATGTCAAAAATAGGTATATTAGGTGCTGGAACATGGGGAGTTGCATTAGCCAGGATGCTAACCAACTGTGGACATGATGTGACGGTATGGTCGGCTCTGCCGCAGGAAATTGATGATTTGTTAGCAACTCGTAAGCAGAAGAATTTACCAGACATGGTAATTCCTGAAGAGACAAAATTTACAAAGGGTATAGAGGAAGTATGTGCAGATAAAGACATATTTCTATTTGCTGTCCCTTCAGTTTTTGTCAGATCAACAGCTAAAGTGGTTGCTCCACTCATTCAGAATGACCAAGTCATTGTAGACGTAGCAAAAGGCATAGAACCGGGTACTCTCTATACTATGACTCAGGTTATAAGAGATGAACTAAAAAAAGCTGGAAAACGAGTTGATTTAGTAGCTTTATCAGGACCAACACATGCGGAGGAAGTCGCAAGAGACATTCCAACAATGATTGTGTCGGCATGCTCTGATATGGAAGTGGCTCGAAAAGTTCAAGATATTTTCATGAACTCTTGCCTTCGTGTTTATACAAATCCTGATGTTGAAGGTGTTGAGCTTTGTGGGGCAGTAAAAAACATCATTGCTCTTGCGGCAGGAATCGCCGCAGGTTTAGGCTGCGGGGATAATACAAAAGCTGCTTTAATAACACGGGGCATGGCAGAAATTGCACGGCTTGGGAAAGCTATGGGATGCTATGAGCAAACTTTCTCCGGGTTAGCAGGAATGGGAGATCTTATTGTTACTGCGACAAGCGAGCATAGTCGGAATAATCGTTGTGGCAAGCTGATTGGCCAAGGAATGAATCCACAAGATGCTGTAAAGGCTGTTGGAATGGTGGTTGAGGGAATAAATGCCATTCCAGCCACACTTCAGCTGGCGGAAAAATATAAAGTCTCAATGCCAATTACTGAAGGCGTTAATGAGATTATAAACAAAGGCGCGAACGCACAAGAGCGGTTATCAACTCTGATGAATAGAGAAAAGAGATCAGAGATTGGAAATAGATTATTATACGAACATGCATTATTGCAGAGTAGGAGGGAAACGGGTATGAAACGTGTTATCACTTATGGAACTTATGATCTTCTTCATTATGGACACATCAATTTACTTCGTAGGGCTAAAGCTCTAGGTGATTATTTGATCGTTGTTCTTTCTTCTGATGAGTTCAACTGGAATGAAAAACACAAAAAGACCTATTTCACCTATGAACAGAGAAAACAGCTTCTCGAATCAATTCGTTATGTAGATTTAGTGATTCCGGAGGAGAACTGGCAGCAGAAGAGAACAGATGTGCATGAATATCACATCGATACATTTGTAATGGGTGATGATTGGAAGGGAAAATTCGACTTCCTTAAAGAAGAGGGTGTAGACGTTGTTTATCTTCCTAGGACACCCGAAATATCAAGTTCTCAGATGAAGAAAGATTTGCACGATGCAGATGGTGTAGATGGAGAAAGTAAAATCACCCACGATGATATCAATACGGATCCTGAATGATGGAGGGGCATATGCATTATACAGCAAAGTATTTTAAAGACAATATGCCTGAGTGGAAAAGGAAGAAGGATCCTCCGCTGTCGAGAATTTTCTATCGCAAGGTGGCATTTCATTGGGCAGCATTTGCAGCAAATCATGGGATAATGGCTAACAGTGTCTCTTATTTTTCAATGTATATAGGTATATTAGCATGTGTCTTATTCTTATTTAATAAACCTATTGCAATAGCTGGAGCTGTCTTGGTAAACGTGTGGTTAATACTGGATTGCACAGATGGAAACCTGGCCAGAAGTGTTAAAAGTCAACCCTTTGGTGAATTTGCAGATGGTATTAGTAGTTACGTTATCGTAGGATTGTTATGCACAGTAATGGGTTTCTATGTTTTTCAAAATGGCGGGCTTGTTATCTCTGCTGGTTTTCCGTGGATTATATTGATAGGTGCATTAGCATCTTGCTCAGATACAATGATGCGGCTAATCTATCAAAAATACAAGAGTACCGAGAGAGATATGGCAGATAAAGGGATCATTGAGGTGGAGCACGATGACCGTACAGACCATTCTAAAGTGAACAGTTTTAGAGTTAGAATAGAATCTGACTTTGGGATAGGAGGGTATCTCCCTCTTATGGTTCTTCTTGGAACGGTTTTTAATGCATTAGATTTAGTTGTAATATATTGCTTTTTATATTATGGAGGTTCTTGCCTTCTTTCAAGCATGCTAACAATTCGGAAGGCTAAGAAAGCCGAAAAAAAATAGGAGCGATTGGATGAAGCACGAGATAGATATTTTGATGCCTTGGGTTGATGATAAAGATCCCGAATGGAGAAAAAGTAAGGCGATATATTCTAACAATGTATCAGAAACTGAAGATGATTCTGATATGAGATTTAGGGATTGGGAAAACCTTCGTTATTGGTTTCGAGGCATAGAGAAGTTTGCCCCATGGGTTCATAAAGTCTATTTTGTGACATGCGGTCATATCCCGGAGTGGCTGAATTTGAATGCCCCTAAGTTAGTCCATGTGAGGCATGAAGACTATATTCCAAAACAATATTTACCCACCTTTAGTTCTCATCCGATTGAGTTGAACTTACACAGAATCGAAGGATTATCTGAACACTTTGTGTATTTTAACGATGATACATTGCTGACGAGTTCTACGACTCGGGAGACATTTTTTGTTAATGGGAAACCATGCCACTCGCCTATTATGCATCCAATATTCCCGAGAGGTGCAGGCGGAATCATGCCGCATGTCTATGTAAGTACCGTTATGGCCGTAAATAGACATTTTGATATGAAGAAAACCCTAAAGAGAGATAAATCAAAATGGTTTTCGTTTAAAAATGGAATCAGTACAAATGTTGAAAATATATACTGCAGCAGATTTCCAGAGTTTCCAGGATTTAAAAACGAACATCTACCAGTACCTGTTTTGAAAAGTACAATGAGAGAAGTATGGGAGAAAGAACACGTAGTTCTTTCCGAAACCAGCAGCCATAAGTTTAGAGATATGCGGGATGTAAATATGTACTTGTTTAGGTACTGGGATCTTGCGTCTGGAAATTTTGAACCCAAGCACATGGGCAAGTTAGGGAAGCGCGTAGATATTGGAAGTAATATAGAGGATATCTGCACAATGATAAAAAAACAAACGTATCCCATGCTTTGTATTAACGATATGGGTTTGCAGACAAATCTTAAAGAGTTTGAGGATGCCAAGGATAGAATTAATACAGCATTTGAAACAATTTTGCCGGACAAAAGCTCATTTGAAATCTAAAGGGGTAAAAATGTGCTGGTTCATAGAGGATTTAAATAATGATTAAAAGGTGCTTAGTTTTTGTGCCTCATCAAGATGATGAAACGATGCTTGCAGGAAATTTCATCAATATGCTATGTAAAGCGGGAGTGGAGGTTTTTATCCTCTATTCGACGAATGGAGATTGGAAATATCCCGCTGATCTTAGGGTCAGAGAGGCAATAAATGCTAATAAAGCCCTAGGGAATATAAATGAAGATCACATTATTCTTTTGGGGTACGGAGATACATATAACAATGAAGCACATACGCATTATTACTATGCAGAAAATACAGCAGTAGAGTCAGCAGCAGGGCATACAGAAACTTATGGAGCATATGGAATACCTGATTATAGATACAAAAAATCGGGTCATCATAGTCCATATACAAGGCGTGCATATATTGCTGATCTTAAAGATGCGATAAAAGATTTATTGCCAGATCTTATGATCTGTATTGATTTTGATGAGCATCCGGATCATCGAATGTTGACGTTGGGATTTGAAAATGCATTAGGAGAATTGCTAAATGAATTAAAATCATATCATCCTATTGTTCTTAAGGGATTTGTTTATTGCAATGCATATACTGCCATTGATGATTTCTATGAAAGTCCACCTAACGAAACTAAAAGGCCGGTTGTTGGTAAAACAGGCAAATATACTTTTGATATGATAGATACATGTTCATATGAATGGGAGAACCGTATACACATTTATGGTTCACCCCATTCGAGAACAAGGAACCTTCTTAAAAATTCGAAGGCACAGGCTCTGAGAAAGCATAAGTCACAATATGTGATACTTAGGGCGGGTAGAATAATCAATTCTGATGAAGTTTTCTGGCTTAGGCGAACAGATTCGATTTCCTACCAGGCGACGATTACAGTAAGTAGTGGAGAAGCTAATCATTTAAAAGATTTTAAATTATATAACTGTAACGAGATTGATAGCTTACATCCAAGTTTTACAGATTATCTGTGGCAGCCTTATGATGAAAAAAAAGAAGCCATATTCTCATGGGATAATCCTCAGATAATCACGATGTGTGATATTTATGGCAATGTAGAAGACACTGGTCGAATATCGAAAATCCGCTTGAGGTTTGATAATGGGTTTGTTTTTGAAACAGGACCACTCCAAGACAAGGGGATTCCACTGCATATTACTTTCCCCATCCAAACGGAAGTAAGATGGTGCTCAGTACAGATTGTCGAAACAGAAGGAACTGGATGGGGTATTGCAGAATGCGAATTTTATACTAGGGATGATAGCAATTCTATAATTAATGAAATTGAACGATTCAGTGAGAAGAAAGAATTGTTGCAGAGTGAAAGAATAAGCCTTTATAAAGTGATCAATAGCTGCTTCTTCAAGTTGATAAACATTAAGAAATTGGGTGGAAGGGTTTATTGGCTTATCAAAAGAAAAGGCATCAAAGGTGTTGTGAATAAAATACGTGGGAAGTTTAGATGACATTTTTAGCTACTGGAGGTTCATATGGAAGGGCTCTATATATTGAGAGAGAAAAGTAACGCTGAAAACAGATTTAATGCTGGGTCAAAAGCAAGAGAAGATGTGGACAGTATCTTGATTGAAATGGGAGCTCTTCCTATAGAATGTGAATTTGAATTTACGGATGACAGATCTTCTTTGGGGAAACTTAAAAAAATATCATATCATTTTAAGACAAAGATCGCCTGGAAAAAACAACTTAGTTATATTCCAAATGGAAGCACATTAGTAATTCAGTTCCCGGTAAGAGCCCATACTGTATTATTAGGTTCAGTGATTGAGGAACTTAGAAAAAGATCAATCACAACAATTGCGATAATACATGATTTAGATGCACTTAGGAATTCTATTTACTATGGAAAGAATGTTCATGGGTTACGCATGAAGTTAGAAGAAATAAGCGCTATAAATAAATTTGACATTGTGGTCGCTCACAATGAGAAGATGAAAAAAGCTCTATCGGAAGAGTTTGGAGTAATGAAAGAATCAATTAAATCTTTGGAGATATTTGATTACATTATTTCTAATGAAATATTAGACGAGCGCGAAAAACTTACTCAATTGAAGAATAGTATTGTCATTGCTGGAAATCTAGATCCTGACAAATGTGGATATATATATAAACTGCCGCATGTTGCTGACTTTGAATTATATGGTTCAAATTACAAAGGAGACTATGCGGACTATGTGCATCATCATGGTGCATTCCTGCCTGATATGCTCCCAGCAGAATTAAATGGATCGTATGGTTTGATATGGGATGGTGAGGAAACATCTACGTGTTCTGGTATATTTGGAGAATACTTAAGAATTAACAATCCTCATAAAACTTCACTTTATTTAGCATGTGGCATTCCCGTGATAATATGGAAAGAGGCGGCAATTGCAGAATTCATAGTTTCTCATGAATGTGGTATTGTGGTTCAAAGCATAGATGAGATCAGAAGTGTTCTTGATAGTATTACAGAAGAACAGTATGAAAAATTAAGGAAAAATGCAGAGATCATAGGCGAAAAACTACGTAGGGGATACTTTACGAGCAGAGTGATAAATGAATCTGTATCGTATAGAGGGGATAAATAGTTTTAGATGAAACGAAATGTAAAACTCAATTTTCAAATTGTAGTAGAATATCTACTTGCGATTACAATTGTTCTTAATTGTAACTCTGTTTATGCTGCGGCAGTAACAGATTATCACTTAAATGAGATAGCAGCAATTCTAGCCTTGGCATTGGTAATCATAGGAGCTTTTAAAGGTGGATTGGACAAGCGAATACTTAATAAGTGGGGTAGGGTATTTGCAATCTATTATATCTTGATGACAGTCTTTATTTTTGTAAGCGTTCCTGGAGAGTCTATTCTGGGGTTTGTTAGTAGATTCATAATATTTGTTCCTTTTATGGCTTTATATCTAAGTATACTTGCAAAAAAGAATCAGCAAAACCGGATCATATCTTCATTTATTAGTGTCATTGTTTTGTTATCTGTTGTTTCGATATTCTTCTGGTTTTTTGGTTCTTTACTTCATGCCCTTCACCCGAATATGAGTATTCAGGCACACTGGGGAAGAGACATCAACTATCCTGGTTATTTCGGATTGTATTTTGAAAGACAGACATTAACTTTTTTTTCTTATTTTGGGTATAGAAATGATGGTTTGTTTACAGAAGGACCGATGTATAGTCTATGCCTTATTGTATCAATAGCGGCATTGTTTTTTATTGATGAATTCTCTATTAACGGGAAATTGAGGAAAGAGTCAAAAAGAAAAGCTGTTGTCCTAATAATTGCACTGATAACAGTTATGTCTTTTTCAGGATATGCTATGCTTGCAGGTATATTCTTTCTCAGATTTGTTACAACTACAACAAAAAACAGAATGTCTAAAAAATTCCGTTTAATTGTATCTATTTTTATCTTAATTATTGGTGGTCTTATGGTGGCGGCAGTGTTTGTTGAAAAGCAGCAAACATCATCATGGTTAATTAGGATTGATGATGTACAGGCGGGGATTAAAGCGTGGTTGGCTAAGCCTGTTTTTGGAAACGGGTACGGTACATATGCCGTAGAAGAATATATGAGTTCGTTTAGATGGTGGAACACTGGATATAGCAGTGCATTGCTATCTGTTTTATCTCAGGGAGGGCTTTACGGCGCCGGAACAGGAAGAGCGCACGAAGATCGACGTGGAGGGAGAACATTATCAGGCCATATTAAAGCGTTCCCTGATGAATCTGGGAAATTATGCGCGGGTGAAGAAAGTATAGGATCGTGCAAAGCGCGGTGAGGAAGTGACCATTGCCTTTATCGGCGGTTCCATCACGCAGGGCGCCGGCGCGACCCCCATTCTCTTAAAGTCCTACGCTTATCAGCCGTGGG
>ERZ842401.4509-NODE-4509-length-16160-cov-4.533499_pt1 | contig 16160 bp, 15 predicted proteins | sample MGYA00521270_ERZ842401 | MGnify/ENA primary metagenome ERZ842401 (study PRJEB31892, sample SAMEA3878208) | bioreactor metagenome | biome: Moose rumen | place: Sweden | collected 2011-10 | study: EMG produced TPA metagenomics assembly of the PRJEB12797 data set...
CAGGCCGAGTCTATTTCTGCCTGGAACATGTTCTTGCTCTGGCCCAGCATACATGCGGCATTTATCAGAGCCCTGTACTTGCCGGCTATCAGGTCGGCTGCCCTGAGCAGGATGGCTGCCCTTGTTGTCCAAGGGGTTTCGGCCCAGAGCTTATGGGCTGCCATGGCTGCATCTACCGCCATCTGAACTTCCTTTTCTCCAGCTTTGTGGTAATGGGCCAGAACATGCTTGTGGTTATGGGGTTCCACAACATCGCCCATATTGCCGGTCTTTACTTCCTTGCCTCCTATGATAAGGGGTATTTCAACTATTGTCTTGCTTTGTCTCTTAAGCTCCGCATCAATTGCGATACGTTCCGGACTGCCTGGTAGATAGCTTTTTACAGGCTCATTTGCCGGATTTGGAAAACTGAAAATAGAATTGTTCATATTGTGTGTTTTATAGATATAATCTGTGGGCAGACACAAAATTAACTTTTTAATAACTAAATTGCAACAACAACAGAATCTATACGTCTTTATTGTGGAATGAAGATAGACAACCGGCAAATAGAAGAGGTTTACAGCAAAAACGCCCAACGTCTGTTTCTTGTATCGCTGAGAATACTCGGCGATTCTCAAGAGGCTGAAGATGTGATGCAGGATACCATCCTCAAGGTGTGCGCCGATGCAGGCTCCACCCGTCCTGACAACTTGGAGGCCTATCTTACAAGGAGTTGCGTAAACCGCTCGCTGGATGTTCTGCGCAAAAAGAAAACGGCCCGCCTCTATCTTCAGGACATCAAGGCCAACCGCCAGGATCTTCTTTCTGAGCAGGAAGATTCTCCTGAGGAAAGGGAACAGAAACTGCGGCTCCACATAATCCGGCTGATTGCCACGCGCCTGCCGTCAAAATGCCGCCAGGTGGTCAGTCTTAAACTTATAGAAGGGTTTGATTACGAGGAAATTGAACAGATACTTACCATGAAATCTAACACCGTTAGAAGCAACTATATGAGAGGCCGGCAACTGCTTGCCGATATTCTCAGAAAGGAGGGACTTTATGAAAGAATCGGATAACAGAATTGAGGAACTTTTCAAAAGAACAGAAGAAGTCAACAACATTGAGCTGCCACTGGGGCACCGGCAAAGGTTTCTTGCCAAACTCCAGGAGCAGGAAGGCAGACCCGGCTTCCTCGGGCGCATAGGCCTCTGGCTCAACAACCCTACTGCAGGCAGAAAGGCCGCCTGGGTTCTCTCCCCTGCAATCTGCATCATAGCCGCCGTACTGCTTATCAGGAACTTCAGCTCCGACGGCTATCTCCACCAGATGGAACTCGGCTACAGGCAAGATCTTCAAAAGCTTGGTTCTCAGCTCACTCAAGACAGCAAAACCCTTGAGGAATACAACCAGGAAGATGCCCTGTACTCCATTTCTTCCATCGTTGAAGATGATGGTCAGCTGATAGTCCTCCAGCTTCCGCCCAACCTTTCCAAAAAGGAGAAGCAGCAGATAATCAAGGAGTACTACAACCAAAAGATGGAGGGCCTTAAAAAGATCAAGACTTTCATCGCGATGAACAACAGTCAGGAAGAATAACAGTCCGCAGCAACAGCACACAGCAACAACACACAGCAATAACACACAGCAATAACAACAACCCACAGTAAAACGAGAAATAAATGTTTACATATATGAAAAAGTTTTTAGCAGCAATTCTTACAGTGGCCGCCGTCTGCCTGCTGGGCAGTGCAAACGCCCAGACCACTACCGATGCAACCCTTGCATCCAAGACCTACAAGTTTCAGCACCTGCTGGGCATCCAGGCTTCCAGCGTCTTTGAGATTCAGGCAGTTAAGGGCCGCAGCGGAAAAATTACAATCCAGGCTCCCGAAAAGACTCTGGAACACATTGTTGTAAGCGAAAAGGGCGGAGTCCTCATCCTCAGGGTAGAAAACGGTTACAACATCAGCAACAAAAAAGAGGGCTGGTTCTCCAGAACCAAAAGCCTTGAGGGTCCGGTCAAGGTTCTGGCCGAACTCCCCTCTGTTTCCGAGCTCAACCTCAGTGGAGCAGCCACATTTTTCACCAAAGACAACTTTTCTGAAAAGAGCTGTAACATAGACCTTAGCGGAGCCTCCAAGGCAAGGTTTGCAAAACTCAGAGCAGACTATCTGGACATAGACCTCAGCGGAGCGTCCCAACTTGTTGTTACCGGTTCTTCAGACAAGGTCAAAGTTGACCTCAGCGGAGCTGCAAAGCTTTTCCTGAACTCCAACATTTCGGAAAAACTGGCGGCAGACCTCAGCGGAGCTTCCCTTCTGGCCATTACCGGCAAGACCGACCACACCGATCTGGATTGCAGCGGAGCCTCTCATCTGGAGGGTAAGGATTTCCAGACCAAGGAGCTTTCCGTTGACCTTTCCGGCGCAACTAAGGTTCAGATTACCGCCCTTAAGAAAATCAGCGGAGATGTAAGCGGAGCAGCCAGCCTGATTTACTACGGAGACCCTGACAAGGTCCTCCTTCAAAAGAGCCGTGGGGCCTCTGTTTCACACAAATAAGCCCCAAAGAACAAACGTACCCGAAACAGAACCAAAACAAATCAAGTAGCAATAGTGACAATTTGTCACAACTCTCCCGATGGTATAAAGATTGAATTGCCTTCGGGAGGTTTTTTATAGCCACACACAAAAGAATAAAGAATAAAATATCAAGATATGACACAGACAAAAGGTAAAATCGGAGTAACTACCGAAAACATATTTCCGGTAATCAAAAAATTCTTGTACTCAGACCATGAGATATTCCTCAGAGAACTGGTAGCCAATGCAGTAGATGCCACTCAAAAGCTCAAGGCCATAGCGGGCAAGGGTGAATTCAAGGGTGAACTCGGCGATACTGCAATAAAGATTGAGGCCGATGACAAAAAGCACATCCTCAGGATAACCGACCGCGGAATCGGCATGACTGAAGAAGAGATTGACCGGTACATCAACCAGATAGCCTTCTCCTCCGCCGGAGAATTTCTTGAAAAATACAAAGACCAGTTAGACAGCATAATAGGTCATTTCGGCCTGGGGTTCTACTCAGCCTTCATGGTTTCGGAAAAGGTTGAGATTGAATCGCTGAGCTACAAAGAGGGCAGCAAGGGAGTAAAATGGACCTGCGACGGCTCTCCTGAGTTTACAATGCAGGAAACCAAGCGCCAAGACAGGGGCACCACCATAACCCTCCACCTCGACTCCGACAGCCATGAATTTGCCACCAAGCAGAAGGTTGAGCAGCTCCTCAACAAATACTGCAAGTTCATGCCCGTTCAGATATCCTTTGACGGCAAGACCGTCAACGACTGCGAGCCTCTCTGGGCCAAGACTCCCAGCGAGATAAAGGACGATGAGTACCTCAACTTCTACCGCAAACTCTACCCCATGAAGGAAGACCCTCTGTTCTGGATTCACCTCAACGTTGACTATCCTTTCAACCTCACGGGCATCCTCTACTTCCCCAAAATCAAAGACCGCATGGATGTTTCCAAAGACCGCATACAGCTCTACTGCAACCAGATGTTTGTCACCGATTCTGTTGAGAACATTGTTCCGGAGTTCCTTACCCTACTCTACGGAGTAATTGATTCTCCAGATATACCGCTCAATGTATCAAGGAGTTACCTTCAGGCAGACTCTAACGTCAAGAAGATTTCCACCTACATCACAAAGAAGGTTGCAGACCGTCTGGAAGACATCTCCAAGGAAAAGAAGGAGGAGTTTGAAACCAAGTGGGACAATCTCAAACTCTTTATTGAATATGGTATGCTCACCGATGAAAAGTTCTGCGACCGTGCCATGAAGTTTGCTCTTCTCAAGACCATAGACGGCTCTTTCTTCAACTACGAGGACTTTGGCAAACTCATTGAAAAAGAGCAGAAAGACAAGGACAAGAAAGTTGTTTACCTCTATGCCACCGACTCTACCGCCCAGTATCAGTACATACAGGCTGCAAAGGACAAAGGCTACCAGGTTCTGCTGTTTGACAGCCAGCTCGACTCTCACTTTGTAAACCTTCTGGAAACCAAGATTAAAGACAGCAGATTTTCTCGTGTTGATTCCGACACCGTTGACAACCTCATCCGTAAGGAGGACTCCCAAAAGCCTCAGCTTAAGGATGGCGAGGAACTTGACCTTGAACATGCTTTTGCTGCCGTTCTTCCCGAGGAAGGCAGATATTCTCTCCAGGCTGAGAACATGGGTGAAAACGCTGCTCCTCTTCTTATCACCCAGAACGAGTTCATGAGGCGTTACAAGGAAATGAGCTCTCTTGGCGGCGGTCTTAACTTCTATGGTGAACTGCCTGATTCCTACACTCTTAAACTGAATGTAGAGAATCCTCTTGTCAAGCAGATCCTCCTGCAGAAAGACCAGGCCACCGAGGAAAAGGTCAAGGATCTTTCTCTTCAGTCTGCCAACATCCAGGATGCTCTTGACCTCATAGAAAAGGACACCAAGAACAAAAAGGATGAAGACATTCCTCAGGAACTCAAAGACAAGCGTTCCAAGCTCAACGATTCCTTATCCGACCTCAGGAACCAGCGCAAGAACCTCATGGCTGACTTTGGAAAGGGCAACACCTTGCTCAAGCAGATTACTGACCTTGCCTTGCTTGCCAACGGCATGCTTAAGGGCAAACAACTTTCTGAATTTGTTTCCCGCAGCCTCGCCCTACTGAAATAACACAGTCGCCTTATTGGATAATGAATTTGCTTAAATCCTTATCGTTTTTCCCATCCCAAACTCTTGTAACCTTGTATTTCAGATTTTTATAAACTAATTTGGCAGTACTTCTATTATCCTCAAACGACTCACTTGCAGGATATTTTAAACTCTTATAAGAAGCAGTTCCATCCTTACTTCGCACCACGATATATGCTTTGTCCTTTCCGGACGTATCTACATGGTATTCAATGATGAAATGCGCTTGTTCCGGTCTGGGAACAACTATCCACAATGAATCAATGGAAATCTGCTTAATAAGTTCTTTGGCACCAGCAACTTCATACAAAGCGTCACCTGATATGAAAACATTATTGCCCTTAGCCAGCAAATTACCTTTAAAGCCATCTAAAGAAAACATTGGAATACCGCTGTCTGATTTAATTTCAAATCTTTCTGGCTGAATATCAGACTCGAACATATCTTTGTTAGCCAGAAGACTTACTCTTTTAAGCCCTTCTACAAATCTAGATACAGCATCGTGCTCCAAGACATACAGATTTTTTTCAAACTCTATCTGAGAATCGTAATCATATAGGACTTCACGGGTTGAACGTTTATTGGCATTATGCTTTAGAGCATATTCGTTCTTTTCTCGCGTAAGACTATTTACTCTTTGCCAATGAATCAGATTAGGATCCCCGTCATTCTTGGCTGCACCTCGAAGGGTATTTCTTTTAGTCAAAAAGTCTTTGAGTGTATATTTGAACTTTCCATCAATTACTTCCAGAAGGCACTTAAAAGAAATATCGCTGGCATCCTTAAGTGCTGAGAAAACTGGAGACCCCATAACGGTTACTTCTCTTAACTGCTTGCCAACAGAACATTTAACGGTATATAAAATACTTCTGGGCGACTTCGCCTGTTCTTTTAGGTCATAACCACTGTCAACGTTTTGAGAAGCAATGTAATCTAACAGAACTGCCATTATTTCAGAAGCACTGCCATTTACCTCAACGACGCCGGAATAACTGACTTGCCCTTTCGCATCTTGAGGAAATAAACATTCCCCTAACGGACCGTTCGTATCAAAGGCATAGTGAACTAAATTCTGCCCATATAAGGCTGCATTACAGCAAATTAACAGCGCTATTATCAACTTTTTCATAACCAACTATAGATATTTAGTTTTCAATTTTCTATTAGCCAAACCACAAGCCACCATACAAATTTAATAAAAGTGCACTTAAAACGCCATCTCCTCATAATTGGAAATGGAATCTTTTTTTTTGTAATTTTGCATGTCATAGAATGTAATACAATAGCATCATTGAACAATTTGTCTACTCGAAAACTTGTTGATGGGTACCACAAGGCATTCATCGATGCTACGCGTGAATCAGATCCGACTTTTTCTCCAAGCCTTATATCAAATTCACACGGAAAGAAGGTATTAACTGTCATTGAGAAGGAAATGAAAGGTTGCGACGACTTGTTCATAAGTGTCGCATTCATTACCATGGGAGGAATAGCTCCGCTTCTTGGCACCCTAAAGGACTTGGAGAAACAGGGGACTCGGGGCCGTATTTTGACGACTGATTATCTAATGTTCAGCGATCCACGTGCACTAGATAAACTCGCTTCGCTTAACAATCTTGATGTTCGCGTCTTTAAGACCGGTGAAAACAATGTCGGTTTTCACACCAAGGGATACATGTTCCACAATGGTGATAACCTACGCATTATCATTGGCAGTTCAAATCTCACCCAAGACGCCATTACCAAAAACCACGAATGGAATACACGCTTGGTCTCATCCACGGAAGGGGCATATGCAAAGGATATTGAAGCCGAATTCAATGATCTGTGGGAGTCGTCAGTGTGCTATGAGGAGTACCGGGATGAATATGCCGATTTATATAAAAGCAGCCAGAAAGACAGGGATGAGATTTCAAGATTAACGCAGACACTTGATTTGGGCTATTCCCAGGTACTTCAGCCGAATTCGATGCAGGAAGTGTTCACGCTAAACATTGAGGAGATAATACGCTCTGGAGGAAAACGGGCACTCTTGATTTCTGCAACAGGAACAGGTAAAACATATGCATCTGCGTTTGCCATCCGTAAGCTGTTCTCGGAGAATATCCTTCAAGGAAAGAAAGCTCTTTTCCTTTCTCACCGTGAACAGATAAATCGACAGGCATTGGGCAGTTATAAGCGGATCTTTGGGAAGAATATCCCGATGGAACTTCTTAGTGGCACACATAACGATATTAAAAAAGCACGCTCTGCTTCATTCCTCTTTTCCACCATGAACATGATGGCCAAAGAGAATGTGCGAGAGCAGTTTGCTCCTCAAGAGTTCGCAGTCATTGTCTTGGACGAATGTCATAGAAGCGGCGCTGAGAGTTACCAGAAAATTATCAAATACTTCCGACCGGAACTGCTCCTAGGAATGTCAGCTTCTCCTGAACGTACAGACAGCTTTGATGTATTTCAACTGTTCGACCATAACATAGCATGTGAGGTTCGCCTGCAACAGGCTCTGGAGAATGAAATGTTATGTCCTTTCCATTATTTCGGCATTACCGACCTTGAGATTGAAGGGGAAGATAATGACGATCTTAGTCGGTTCCGACATTTAACTTCCGATCGAAGGGTGAAGTATATCATGGACCGTGCAGAGTATTATGGTTATAGTGGGCAGCGCATAAAAGGTCTGATCTTCTGTAGCAGAAAAGAGGAAGCGCGAGAATTAAGTGAAAAATTCAATGCTACAGGGCGCTATAACACTATAATGTTGACAGGGGATGATTCTCAAGAAGATCGAGAGGATGCCATCGAGAGGCTGGTTTCGGATACTAGAAAAGACAAACTTGATTACATTTTCACGGTAGATATCTTTAACGAAGGCGTGGATGTCCCTGAAATCAATCAGGTCATCTTACTGCGTCCTACTAAATCGCCCATTATTTTCGTTCAACAACTTGGACGTGGACTTCGCAAGGCGGAAGGGAAAGAATTCGTGATTGTCCTTGACTTCATTGGGAATTATCAGACCAACTACATGATTCCCATTGCTTTGTCAGGAGACAGGACAGGAAATAAGGATAACATTCGTCGCTCTTTAATGGAGGGCAATAACGTCATAAAAGGTGCTTCGACCATCTATTTTGATGAAATATCCAGAGACAGGATTTACAAATCCATTGATGCCGCAGACCTTAACCAGATTCGTCTTCTTAAGAAGGAGTACCAATCGCTGAAATACAAGCTTGGCCGCATCCCTGATTTGAAGGATTTTGATGTTATGGGTGAATTGGATCCTCTTCGTATTATCGACAAAAAAGGCTCATATCAAGCCTTTCTACGAGACTACGAAGATGATTTCACCGAAAAGTGGTCCGATAAGCAGTATCAGATTCTGGAGTATATTTCCAGAAAGTTTGCGTCGGGTATGCGCATACACGAGTTAGCTCTTCTTCGAATTCTAATTGATGAGCCGGAACTTTCGGAACTTTGGGAATCCTTACTGACAAAGCGTTATGGAGCTGTCGTGGATGACCGCCTAGTGCAGAATGTCGAGGATGTTTTAGCTGGTAATTTCTTTAGAGGAGATCGTTTTCAGATTGCCCTAGCATGCAGGACGCCTGGCGGCTTTAAACTGTCCGCTATTTTTGAGGACGCCTTGAAGAATGAGGCCTTCCACACTGCAATCAGAAAACTCCTAGATTTCGGCATTTACAGATATCGTAGAGATTATTCGACGCCTTACGCAGGGACTCAGTTCAATCTGTATAAGAAGTACACCTATTCTGAAGTGTGTTGGCTTCTTGGTTGGAGGAAAGAAGAGGTCTCATTGAATATTGGCGGATACAAATACGATTCATACTCAAAGACTTATCCCATCTTTATCAATTACGAGAAAGAAGAGTACATCTCCGCTACTACACGTTATGAAGACCGCTTCACCGATCCTTCCTCGTTAACAGCTATTTCAAAGAGTCGTAGAACTATAGACTCCGATGATGTTCAAAATGCCGTACATAGCCAAGAGCGTGGTATTCTAATGCCTTTATTTGTACGGAAGAACAAAGACGATCAGTCCTCAAAGGAATTCTATTTCCTGGGTACAATGCGTCATAACGGCCATCTCCATCAGTTTGTGATGAATGGTACAGAAGATGTAACAGCCGTTGAAATTGGGTATCGTCTTGACACACCTATAGAGAGTAACCTATACGAATATATCACAGAGCAATCATTATGAAGACAATAGAAGTAGTTGCGGCCATTATACGGAAAGAAGATAAGATTTTTGCAACACAACGCGGATATGGAGAATTCAAAGACTGGTGGGAATTTCCGGGCGGAAAGATGGAACCTGGTGAAACACCGGAAGATGCGCTTGTCCGCGAGATTCGCGAAGAGCTTGATGCGGATATAAGCGTGGACAAATTCCTTTACACGGTTGACTGGGATTATCCAAAATTCCATCTTACCATGCATTGTTTCATGGCTTCATTGCGGAATGATGCTCTTCATCTGAATGAACATGAAGCTGCCAGATGGTTGGATAAGGATGAAATTCATTCTGTCAACTGGCTGCCGGCTGATGAGGTTCTGCTCCCTCTGATTGTGGAAGAATTAGAGCTGCGCATAATCCAGAATAACCTTCCATGAGGAATAAGATTCGGCTGGTGAAAGTGAAATCAGGGAAAGCCTAATATTACAGGATTATTTCATCTGGGAGGACAGAATCTGTTCGAGCTGGGCACGGTCCATTTTGCCTTCTATGCAGATGAAAGAGGTTTCTTCTTCCTCTTCTGAAAAGAGGACAAAGCCCGTTACGGTCTTCTGGTCCCCTATTGTATAAATTCGCATGACCTGACCGTTGTCCTTGGCCTCCATCATCAGTTCAAACTTACCCTTGGATATGAATTGACTTACCTCTGACTTAAGGTTGGCGTTTATGCTTTTATTTTGACTATCAAGTATATACATGCCGGTAAGCTGGGATATTACCGGAGCAAGGTCAACATTGCCATCCTCTACCTTAAGGTCTGGAATCTTTCCTATGATACGGAACATTGCCGGAGATATATATACGGCACTTACGTTATCATTGACTGAATATTTTTCATAGATGCTCTTGCCGGTCTGGGCAAAGACAGAAGCTGCAGTAAGCAGCAAAACTGAAAGAATAAATATGCGTTTCATTATTTGTTGATTTTTCTGATTATTGAATTTGGTTTTTCTATAAGAGCCTTGGCTTCCAGAGCCTTATCGGATGCGGGGCTCATTTTTGCGGATATTCTGGTAAAGGTTTTCTGAACCTCTGCGTATGCAAGATAAGGGTCGTTGAAAGTATCTACAAGCGGCTTTTGCTGAGAATGCCGGAGAAAGAAAAACATAGCCATGCACGCAGCTGCGGCAAGGAGCACTCCGGTTAAAACTCTGGAATGTACGGAGGGTATTGCCGTCTGAGCATCAATAACTTGCTCCATACGGCTTTTAAGCCCTTCCGGAACTGGTATGGAACTGTTGGCAGCCACTTCCCGAAGTTCTTCCAGACCGAGTTTTTCTATATCTTTTATATTCTTCATGATTTGCCTTTCAATAGTTCATAATTTGCCTTTCAACTGTTTTTTAGCCCTTGAGAGCACTACTCTTAATGTCAGGTAGTTAAGACCTGTAATCTTCACTATTTCCTCGTACGGCCGGCCTTCTATCATACGGAGGGTCAGAACCTGCCTTTGCCTGTCCGGGAGGGATTTTATGGCAGCCAGCACTTTCTGGAGCCTTTGAGAGGAGTCTATCCGTTCATCCTGCGGAACATCCCCTTCCGTTTCCGGGAGAATGTCGGAAAATATAATCTTGCTTTTGGTGCGTATGCGGTCTATGCAAATGTTCTTTAAAAGGCGGATGCTGTAGGCTTCGGGGGTAAGGATTTCATCCAGGCGGTCTCTCATCTGCCAGAGTTTCAGATAGAGTTCCTGAAGAGCGTCCTCTGCATCGCTCTCAGACTCAAGGATGTAATAAGCCACCCTGTAAAGTCTGTCGGAAAGAGACAAATACTCCCGTTTGAAACTTATAACATCCATAGGAACAGGCTTATTGTTTGTCTAAGACCTTAGTCAGATCTTCAATGTCAAAACTGCCGCTGAGGAATATGAAGGCACAGTCAGAAGGGGCAAAGAAAGCCACATCGCTGAGCTTCCCAGTCTTCTCATTTACAGACCCATATATCTTCACGGTTTCACCCTCATCCTTGGCCTCCATCAAAAGTTCTGCATCGGAGAGTATGCTTTGAAGCCTGTTGTTAATCTTTTGCTGCAAAGGCTTTTCGGCTTCCTCATAAGAGAGGATACTTATTCCGGTCAGACCTTTCATGGCGGTGAGAGCCTGCCGGGTGTCCCCGTCGCCGTCATCGGCCAACTTTGCGGCTCCTTTCAAGAGAGAGGTTCCCAACCTTCCCAGACTGAGAGATTCCACCCCTTTGCTGTTTTTGAAACTGGAAAAGACCGAGGCCACTTTCCGTTTGGAAATCTTTCCTCCCTGAGTATGTGCCAACAGTCCCAGCGGGAGAATCAGGACCATGGTCAACAATAACAATCTTCTCATAAATCTTTTGTTTACAATTTTAGGACACAACCATTATGCCGTCCACCAATACAGACGGACGGCTTTAGGATTTGTTATCGTTACTCTGCAATTTTTTTATTCGGGTACTATTGAAGCTGCTTTTGAAACTTCCGGGGCAGAGCGTTGCGGTTGAGGAAAATGTAGGTGGTGTTCAGGGCAATGTAATTGCGTGACATATACCATATTCCGCTGTAGTAACCGCTCTTGCCCCATGAGTTTTTGACCATGTAGAACGGGTTGCCGTTTTCATCGGTGGCCTTGCCGTAAATCAGCATGACGTGGTCGTAGGTGAACCGCCAGTCATCCCATTGCTCCTGCCTCATCTGCTGGGTTGGCTGCACTCCCTGTGGGAGCATGGCTAATCCTCGGCGATTGAAATCGCCGGATACATCTCCTCCCCAGGCAACCGTGTAGCCTTGGTCGATTGCATTGTCCAGGAGTTCCATAAGTTGCTCAATGGGAATGTTGTAGCTGGGTTTGAGGCGCCACTTGTAAGGAGCCTCTATTACAAACCATTCATAGAAAGGATGATGGGTAAAACTGGTAAGGCTCACATAGTTGTTGAGGTTAAGGCCCAGGCTTTCTGCAAACGATTTTGGAGTGTAGGTTTTGCCGTCATAGACAAAATTCGTGGGGCATTTGCCAACATATTTTTCTATCAGGGCCTGGACGCTGTCTTGCCAGTAAGGCAGAGGTTCCTTGGCGCCAGGTCTTACAATGCTGCGGACCTTGCTTTCAAGTTCCGGAAAGAAGACCTTGAAGTTGGCAAGAGAATCACCGGTAAGAGAACCGGGGGCTGGCATGGCAGATTCAGGGCAGATTCCGTAGTTCCTGAAGACTTCCAGCACATCGTCGCAGGAACCGCCTTCTGAAATCTGACTGTAACCGTGCATACGGACATAATGAGTGGCGTTGTCCATATAGTCTTTGTTTACTACAAACATTTCGCAAAGGTCAAATGCCTTGCCGGTCTGTCTGAGAATTTCGGCCTCAAAATAGCCCAACGTTGCATAGGCCCAGCACGTTCCGCTGCGGTGCTGGTTCTTTATGCTGGTTATGGGGTTTTCCTTTATGGTCTTGAAGGTCTTGCTGACCTGAGAGTCAACCGCTCCCTTAATGAGATTCTCCTGAGCCGATGCACCGGACGAAAACAGAACCGATGCCGTAAGAAGGCTTATAAATATTACATTTTTCATGATGATATCTTTATGTCGTTTATCTATGTTGTTTGGCTTTGCTGTATGTTTATGTTGAATATGGGTTGTGGAGCCTCATGATTCTGACTGGCCGTTTGCTGCCGCCGTAGAGGAAGGGGCAGTACTGAGTTCTGCCGGTATCCTTGAAGCCGCATTTTTCCATCACTCGCCTTGAGGCCGGGTTGTCTGTGAAGAAACAGCACCAAAGCGTGCGGAAACCTTTTTCACGGAAGCAGTAATCCACTAACAGGCCCAGAGCCTCCGAACAGAAGCCTTTGTTCCAGTAAGGCTTTGCTATCCAATAAGTTGCCTCTGCTTCATCATTGCCTGTTTCTATATTACATTCGTTGCCTGTCATATAGCCTATGCAGCCTATGATTTCTTCGGTCTGTTTGAGAACTATGGCCCAGATGCGGTTGTTGCTGTAATATGTACGGATGACCTTGAGGCTGTCTTCTATGCTCCTGTGAGGAGCCCAGCCGGAACGGATGCCAATTTCAGGCTCGGATGCAAGGCTGAACAGCATAGGTGCATCCTTTTCGGTCCAAGGTCTGAGCAATAATCTTTTGGTCTCCATAGTCTGACGCCCAATTATCTACTTTACTCTCAGTTTGCGGCCGGCATGGAGGACGGTCTTTCTCGTAATGCCGTTAAGCTGGCAAATCTTGTCCATGGAAACCTTGTAGCGGCGGGCTATTCCGTAAAGCGTATCGCCTGTTTTTATGGTATGATATACGGCGCCCGAAGTATCGGCTTTGGTATTGCCTGATGCAGAGGGCGTTTCAGTAGCGGCTTCGGCATTGGAGGCCGAGGGCTGGTTGGCCTGGCTGAGCTGCGGAATCTTATGCCCCTGATTGCTTACCTGACGCCATTTGCCGTTACCATCCAGAATTATTGATACAGACGAATCGGGCTGAGTCATTCTTCCGTTGGCATCTATGTAGAACCACCTTCCGCTTTCCAGAAGCACAACCTGACGGTCCAAAGCAGAGGCCTCTACATAAACGGTATCCTGCCCGGCGGAAATGTCCTGAACTGAACGTATTGCGGTTTCCTCCGGAAGTATATCCGGAAGAACTCTTCTTGCACCCAGGAAGCGCTCCGTGTAATAGCTTTCGGTGTAGTTGGATATGGTTATGCCCCTTTTTGTAGAAGCGTGTATGAACCTGAAATCGCGGCCGGTACTGTCGGTCAGTTCTATGAATATGCCGGCATGTCCGATAACTTTTTTATTTCTCCGCGATCCGAATATCAGTATGTCTCCTTTCTGGAGGTTCCGGAAGCTCCCCTCCACCGGTCTTCCGTCTGTTGCCTGGTCTTTTGAGCTACGCGAAAGCTTGAAGCCGAACTTGTTGTACACATAGCAGGTAAAGCCCGTGCAGTCAAAGCTTTGGGGGCCGTTTGCCCCGTACTTGTACCTGACTCCCAGATGGCGGTAGGCTTCTTCTATGATTTTGTCCGCAAGTTCGGCGGTACTGACATATAGGCTGTCGTGCTGAACCTTTGGAATCTGATTTTCCTGGGCCAAAATCGCTGAGGAAAAAAGCTGCAAGCACAGAAAAAGTATTAATATGGTTCTTGAAATCATTGTCATTTTCAGAATACTCTACTTCAAAAATATCTACGGCATCTACAATTGCCAAATTTAATAAAATCTCCGTAACTGAAGCCAAATGCAGACCCGCATCTTACTTTAAGCCAAAAGCTGTATCTTTGCTCTGCGATGAAAAGCGTTGCAATCATAGGAGGAGGAGCTGCCGGCTGTTTCTGCGCCATTGAGCTCAAACGGAGACTTCCAAAAGCCGAAGTAACCATCTATGAAGCTCAGAACAAACTCCTTGCAAAAGTTGCATTAACCGGAGGAGGAAGATGCAACCTCACCAATACCTTTCAGGATTTCAGAGATGCCAAAGGCAACATAGAACGTCTGGAGTATGTATATCCAAGGGGCCACCGCCTGATGAAAAGACTCTTCAACATCTTTTCTCCAGACGATACCATAGCCTGGTTCGAATCCCACGGAGTGAGGCTTGCGGCCCAGGAAGACGGATGCATCTTTCCAAAGTCCCAGGATGCCATGGAAATTGTGCATACCCTGGAAAGGCTTCTGAAAGAGGAGGGTATAAATATCAAGACAAACCATAGGGTAGAAGACATCACAACATTGAAAGAAGACATCAAGGTTGTGACCGTAGGCGGAAAGAAAAACGGGAACGGATACAGTTTCCTATCCTCCAGAAACATAGCTCTGGAAGACCCCTGCCCTTCGCTTTTCACATTTGAAATTGACAACACAGGCCTCACTTCCCTCAGCGGAACGGTAAAGGACAGCGTCGTACTGTCCATCCCTATGACAAACTTCAAAAGCAGCGGCATACTCCTTGTAACCGATTGGGGCATAAGCGGTCCGGCCACTCTGAAACTATCTTCTTACGCTGCCAGGTTCCTCAAAGACAACTCCTACAAGGCTCCCCTAACCATCAACTGGCTTTCCGGCACACAGGACTCTGCAAGGCAAACGGCAGAAAAACTCATCGCCGAGAACCTGAAAAAACAACTGTCTTCCATAACCTTCAATGGCCTGACTTCCAGGCTATGGGAGCATCTCATAAAACGCTCCGGAATTAGGGCAGATATACGATGCAGCCAAGTTGGAGCAAAACAGCTCAACCGCCTCTCGGCAACTCTCACTTCAGATTCATACCAGATAACCGGCAAGGGACGGTTCAAGGAAGAGTTCGTTACCTGCGGAGGAGTATCGCTGAGAGAAATAAATCCAAACACGCTCCAAAGCAAAACTTCCCCGGACATATACTTTGCCGGAGAAGTTCTTGATATCGACGCCATTACCGGAGGCTTCAACCTCCAAGCCGCCTGGAGCACCGGCTACGTATGTGCCCAAAGTATTTTAAGGAGCTTATGAACACTTTTGAACTCATCATCATAGCAGCAGCCGTGGCCGTGGTCCTGGCCGTCGTCATCACCTGGCTCATCATGCACGCCCACGAAGTGAAGGCCTGCAACACGCTGGAGAACCAGCTCATCGCCGCCCAAAAAGACCTGGAGAATGCGGAGAAGCTCCAGAAGATGCAGCAGGAAGCCTTCTCCCAGCAATTGGAGGCCGTGCGAAGCCAACTTTCGGCCGAGACGGAAAAGCTCCTGAAACAGCGGGAAGAGGCCCTTCAGAAGAAGGCCGAGGAAACCTTCAAGACCCTCACGGGCCCGCTGGGGAAAGACCTCAAGGCCATGCAGGAGAGCTTCGACGCCCAGAAGCGGAGCCAGACGGAAGGAACCGCCTCCCTCAAGACCGCCATGGACGAGGCCGTCAAGAACCTCCGGGAGCAGACATCGGCCATCGGCTCCAAGGCCGACAACCTGGCCCAGGCCCTCAAGGGGCAGAATAAGATGGCCGGCACCTGGGGGGAGGTCATCCTCTACAACATGCTCATGAACGAAGGGATGGAAGAGGGCCGGGACTTCGACCGAGAAGAGACGCTGCGGGACGCCATGGGAAGTGTGGTGTACAACGAGGACAGCGGCAAGCGCATGCGCCCGGACTACATCCTCCACTATCCGGACAAGACGGAGGTGATCATCGATGCCAAAACCTCCATGGAGGCCCTCTCGGACT
>ERZ842401.4510-NODE-4510-length-16158-cov-10.369745_pt1 | contig 16158 bp, 10 predicted proteins | sample MGYA00521270_ERZ842401 | MGnify/ENA primary metagenome ERZ842401 (study PRJEB31892, sample SAMEA3878208) | bioreactor metagenome | biome: Moose rumen | place: Sweden | collected 2011-10 | study: EMG produced TPA metagenomics assembly of the PRJEB12797 data set...
CGTGTTCCGAACGGGATTGCAAAGGTACTACCTTTTTTTGAACTAGCAAATTTTTCCGGCAAAAAAATCAAATATTTTTTAAAAATTTTCAAAAAATATTCAAAATCAGCGAGTTACACTTTCCAAGCACGGAAACGAGTCCGCGGAAAGCCGTAAACATATTGATAATCAACTATTTATCAAGAGCTTGAATAACAGACTGATTAACGGGATGCAGCTTTTCGGCTTCCATTTTGATGACCTTCCTGTCATAAGTCATGAGACCGTTCACCTCGATCTCCACATCGGTGGTCTGGGTATAAACGGCTGCAGACACGCCCGAGGGGATGGTTTCCTTGAGCTGACGGGCGAATTCTTCGTACTGTGCGAACACTTCTTCAGAACTGTGATACTGCACATAGCCCCAGTTGCGGTCCGGCTGCCACAAATGTCCCTCCACGGCCCAGCCGATGCCGCCATACTCGCCCAATACGTCGATCTGGGTGCCGCCGGAGCGGAACTTCATGTGCGGATCCGGATAATTGTGGCTGTCGAAGATATCCCCTACCGGGTAGGAATTGCCACCGGAAGCGGAATTCACCAGGCGGGAAGGATCGGTCTTTCTGGTGAAAACCACCACTTCCTCCGTATCGAACTGCGCCCAGGCCTCGTTGAAAGGCACCCAGACTACGATGCAGGGGAACACCTGCTGCTGATTGATGATCTCGCCCCACTCCTTATAATAGGTAGCCTTGGCAGAGGCTGTCAGGCGGGAGTCGTCTTCGGAGGAGGCCCACTTCCACTGCTCCCAGCGTCCGTGGCGGCTGTCGGTGATGCTGGGCATGTCCTGCCAGACCAGCACGCCCAGTTTGTCGCACCAATAATACCAGCGTGCCGGCTCCACCTTGATATGCTTGCGGATCATGTTGAATCCGAAGGCCTTGGTCTGTTCGATGTCAAAGCGCAGCGCCTCATCCGTCGGGGCGGTGTACAGGCCGTCCGGCCACCAGCCCTGGTCCAGCGGACCGAACTGGAAGTACGGCTTTCCGTTGAGTCCCAGACGCTTGTGCCCGGCTTCATCCGTCACTTCCTTCACTTCCCGAAGGGCTCCGTAGCCCTCCACCCGGTCGATGACCTGGCCCTTCCGCCGGACGGTGAACTCGATATCATAGAGGAACGGATCTTCCGGAGACCACCGATGGGGATTCCCGGGAGAGAGGACGGCCGACTGGCCCGCCGGGACGGAAGCCTGGGCCAGCATTTGACCGTCGGCCTGAAGGCGGATGTCAACGACATCTCCTTCCTGAGGATGCTCCACAAGGGGACAGACAATGAAAGACGTAGAATGATCGCCGGCCACGGCGTAATAGTTGACAAGATGCGTTTCGGCGGGCGTAGCTTCCAGCCATACAGTCTGCCAAATGCCGCTCACCGGGGTATACCAGATGCCAGAAGGGCTGGAGACCTGCTTGCCGCGGGGCTGCTCGTCGTTATCGGTGGCATCCAGCACTTTCACCACCACCCGCTGCTCCCCTTTCCTCAGGTAGGGAGTGATATTGAAGGAGAACGCCGTATACCCGCCCGTATGCGAACCGACCTTCTCACCATTGACCCACACCTCGGCGCTCCAGTCCACCGCCTGGAAATTGAGCCAGACCTGCCGTCCTTTCCAGCCGCGCGGCAGCCTGAAATCCTTCCTGTACCACAGGGCTTCATCGGCCGTAATATGTTTTCCGACCCCGGAAAGGGCCGATTCCAGCGGGTACGGCACCAGGATCTTCCCATCCGGACCTTCGGGGTACGGAACGTCTTTCTGGCGGATGGCATAGTCCCAGGGACCGTTGAGCGAGAGCCACTCTTCCCGGACCAGCTGCGGCCTGGGATACTCCGGCAGCGGAGCCTGCGGGTCCACTTCATCGGCCCACTGAGTAAGGATATGGCCCTCCACGGGCTTCCAGTCCATTTTTTCCGGCCCGGATGTACAGGCCGACAGAAGGAGCAGCAAAGCTCCGGCAAGATGAATCCGTTTCATGCCATAAAGTTACCGAATTCCTGCCGAATAAACAAAATTGCCCCGTGACGGAAATCACGGGGCAATAAAGGGATTGGATGCGCTTTACATCATACCGCCGGCGGGCATGGCGGGAGCGGCCGGAGCGGGTTCGGGAATGTCCACGATACCGCACTCGGTGGTGAGGAACATGCCGGCTACGGAAGCGGCGTTCTCCAGGGCCACGCGGGCCACCTTGGTCGGGTCGATGACACCGGCCTCGTACATGTTCACGTACTCGTCGGTGCGGGCGTTGTAGCCGAAGTCGGCCTTGCCTTCGCGGATCTTGTTGATGATCACGGAAGCTTCCACGCCGGCGTTGGCGGCAATCTGGCGGAGCGGCTCTTCGATGGCACGCTCGATGATGCGGATACCGGTGGTCTCGTCTTCATTCTCGCCCTTCAGGCCCTTCAGGGCTTCAGCGGCACGGATGTAGGCAACGCCGCCGCCCGGGAGGTAACCCTCTTCCACTGCGGCACGGGTTGCATTGAGGGCATCGTCCACGCGGTCTTTCTTCTCCTTCATCTCCACCTCGGTGGTGGCGCCCACGTAGATGACGGCCACGCCGCCGGCGAGCTTGCCAAGACGCTCCTGGAGCTTCTCACGGTCGTAGTCGCTCTTGGTGGTCTCGATCTGGGCACGGATCTGGTCGGCCCGGTCCTTGATGGCGGCCTGGTCGCCGGCACCGCCTACGATGGTGGTGTTCTCCTTGGTGATGGTCACCTTCTCGGCACGGCCCAGCATCTGGATGTTGGCGTTCTGCAGGGTGAAGCCGCGTTCTTCGGAGATGACGACGGCACCGGTGAGGGTAGCGATATCCTGCAGCATTTCCTTGCGGCGGTCGCCGAAGCCCGGAGCCTTCACGGCAGCCACCTTCAGGGTGCCGCGGAGACGGTTCACTACCAGGGTGGTAAGGGCCTGGCCCTCGACATCCTCGGCGATAATCAGCAGGCTCCTGCCTTCACGGGCAACGGGTTCCAGCACGGGCATCAGGTCTTCCATGTTGGCGATCTTCTTGTCGGTGAGGAGAATGTAGGCATCGTCCAGGACAGCTTCCATCTTGTCGCCGTTGGTCATGAAGTACGGACTGATGTAGCCGCGGTCGAACTGCATGCCTTCCACCACTTTCACCTCGGTCTCGGTGCCCTTGGCTTCCTCGACGGTAATCACGCCGTCTTTCTTCACCTTGGCCATGGCGTCGGCGATCAGTTTGCCGATGTGGGCGTCGTTGTTGGCGGAGACGGTACCTACCTGCTCCACCTTGGAATAATCGTCACCTACCGGCTGGCTCTGGGCCTTGAGGTTGGCGACCACTGCATCCACGGCCTTGTCGATACCGCGCTTGAGGTCCATGGGGTTGGCGCCGGCGGTCACGTTCTTGAGGCCCACGTTGATGATGGCCTGGGCCAGCACGGTAGCGGTGGTAGTACCGTCACCGGCCTGCTCGTTGGTCTTGGAGGCGACCTCCTTCACCATCTGGGCACCCATGTTCTGGAACTGGTCTTCCAGCTCCACTTCCTTGGCCACGGTGACACCGTCCTTGGTAATCTGGGGAGCCCCGAACTTCTTGGAAATAACCACGTTGCGGCCTTTAGGACCCAAAGTGACCTTTACAGCGTTGGCCAATGCGTCTGCGCCTTCCTTCATAGCGGCGCGGACCTCTGTATTGAATTTAATCTCTTTTGCCATAATTGTTTGTTTTAAAATTCCCTGTCAAGCCGGGAATGACGTTGCTGTCATGCCCGATGCCGATCGGGCATCTTTACAGGATTGCTAAAATGTCGGACTGTTTTACGATGAGGTATTTCTTGTTGTCGACGGTTACCTCCGTGCCGGCGTACTTGCCATAAAGGACAGTTTCACCCACTTTCACCTCCATGGGTTCATCTTTGGAACCGGGGCCGACGGCCACGATAACGCCCTGCTGGGGCTTTTCCTTTGCATTGTCCGGGATGTAAAGGCCCCCGGCGGTCATGGTCTCGGCTTCTTTGGGCTCGAGCACCACTCTTGTTCCTAACGGTCTGAGCATAGTTATGTGTTTTTTATATATGTTGCAAAAAACCGCCCTCCAAAAGGAGGACGGCTAAGAATAATCAAGTGCTGTGCCACTGCGGGGAAACTGACAAATTGGCAGAAACGAAAATCCAAAAAAAAACAGTATCTTTGAAAAAATATGTGAACAATGACAGGAGAACTGATTCTCAGACTGCTCATCGCGGCCCTGCTGGGCGGAGTCATCGGATATGAACGGGAAATACGCGCCAAAGGCGCCGGTGTCAGAACTCATGTGCTGGTTGCCCTGGGCAGCGCCCTTTTCATGATTATTTCGCAGTATGGATTCGACGGAGCCCTTCGCTTCGACGCCTCCCGCGTAGCGGCGCAGGTCGTCTCCGGCATCGGTTTCATCGGCGCCGGCATCATCATCTTCCAGAAGAACCGGGTGAGCGGGCTCACCACCGCAGCCGGCCTCTGGGTGACGGCCTCCATCGGCCTGGGAGCGGGATCCGGGATGTTCGCGGTGACGGGCGTCTGCACCGTGATGGTGCTCGCCGTCCTGGAAGCCATGCATTTCTACACGCTGAAACTGGGTGACAAGAATGTAGTGGCCGTCCTCTCGGCCGATGACCAGAAAACCCTGGCCGATGCCATCAAGGTGCTGGGAAAGAAAGTGGAACGCTTCACCCTGAGCGCCCGCGAAAGCCGTTTCCAGGCGGAAGTGACCCTCCGTATCCCGGTAAAGACCTATGTCACCTCGCTCATCGAAGAACTGTCGTCGCTTCCGGGGGTCAAATTGGAAAGCCTGGAATAGGACTACTGGCGGATTTTCCTTATCTTTGTAGATATCTTTATAAGAATTATGGAATACATCAAAGACCAATATTTCGAGGGGGAAAGGCCCCTGTATGCCCGCAAGAAGGGTTTGAAAATCGAAAATGTTGTCATCGGCACCGGAGAATCTTCGCTGAAGGAAGGCAACGACATCGAGGCGGTTGGCTGTGAATTCAAGGGGAAATACCCCTTCTGGGAGTGCCGGAATTTCACCGTCCGCAACAGCATCTTCCGCGAAGGCGCCCGCAGCGCCCTCTGGTACAGCCGCGGCTGCAAGATGTACGACACGCTCATCGAAGCCCCCAAGATGTTCCGCCGCATCAGCGACGTGTACCTGGAGAACGTAAAGATTCCCAACGCCCAGGAAACCTTCTGGGACTGCGACCATATCGTGCTGCGGAACGTGGAGATCAAAAAGGCCGATTACCTGTTCATGCACTGTACGGACGTAAATATCCAGGACTACAGGCAGGAAGGCAACTACTCCTTCCAGTACGCCCGGAACGTGGAAATCCACAACGCAGACATGGAAACCAAAGATGCCTTCTGGGAGAGCGAGAACTGCACCATCTACGATTCCCGCATCAACGGAGAATACCTGGGATGGTACTCCAGGAACCTCCGCCTGGTGAACTGCCGGATCGGCGGCACCCAGCCCCTGTGCTACTGCGAGAACCTGATCCTGGAAAACTGCATCTTCGAGGACGACGCCGACCTGGCCTTCGAATACAGCACCGTGCATGCCACCGTCCTCAACCGCATCCCGTCCGTGAAGAACCCCACCTCCGGCCGCATCATCGCAAAGAGCTACGGTGAAGTGATCATCGACAACAACATCCTCCCGCCGGCGGACTGCACGGTCCAGACCTGGGACGATGCCGATGCCAACCTGGCCCACAAGCCTGAAATCGTGGAATGCTGAACTGACTGAACTATGTATAACTTCGACACAATCATCAACCGGCAGCACACGGAAAGCGTCAAGTGGGACGAATTCCCCGGTACGCTGCCCATGTGGGTGGCCGACATGGATTTCCAGGCCGCCCCGGAAATCCTGGAAGCCCTGCAGAAACGCCTGGACCACGGCGTCTTCGGTTATGAACTGGTTCCGGACGACTACTACGAGGCCATCGCCCGCTGGTTCTCTTCCCGCCACGGCTGGGAGGGCATCGGCCGGGAGAATATCGTGTATACCACCGGTGTGATCGCCGCCTACTCCGCCGCCATCAAGGCCATGACGGAACCCGGCGACAAAGTGATGGTGCAGACCCCGTGCTACAATGCCTTCTTCCCCGCCATCCGCAACAACAAGTGCATCCAGCTGGACGCCCCCCTGAAGTATGCCGAAGGCCGCTATACCGTGGACTGGGAAGAATTTGAGCGGAAGGCCGCCCAGGCGCGCGTCTTCCTCCTGTGCAACCCCCACAACCCTGCCGGGCGCGTCTGGACCCGGGAGGAACTCACCCGGATGGGAGAGATCTGCCTGAAGCACAACGTGTTCGTAGTGTCGGACGAAATCCACTGCGAACTCACCTATCCCGGCCACGACTATACGCCCTTCGCCACCCTTCCGGAGCCCCTGGTGCGGAATTCCGTCACCTGCTTCTCCCCCACCAAGCCGTTCAACCTGGCCGGCATCCAGATCGCCAACATCTTCGCCAAAGACCCCGGGGTGCTCAAGAAGATGGACCGCGCCATCAACGACAATGAGTGCTGCGACGTGAACGTGTTCGGCGTCACGGCCCTGAAGGCCGCGTACACCCAGGGCGGTCCCTGGCTGGATGAGCTCAGGGATTACCTCTGGCACAACGCCCGCACCGTGTGCTGCTTCCTGGAGGACGAACTTCCCGGAGTTGTCGCCCTGCCGCTGGAAGGCACCTACCTGATGTGGCTGGACTGCCGCGCCTACATGCGCCCCGGAGAGCCGCTGGAAGGATTCAGTGAACGCCTCTCCGCGCACCTGAAGGAGAAAGCCCGTCTGGTGCTGAGCACCGGCACCATCTACGGCGCCGCCGGCGAGGGCTTCGAGCGGCTGAACATCGCCTGCCCCAGGACCACCCTGCTGGACGGCCTCGGCCGCCTCAAGGCCGGCCTGGAGAGCTACCGTGACCCGCAATAACCCCTGACAAAACCGACCGGCACGGTTTTCCGCCCGCCGAAACATACAACTAAATCTAAATCATATGGTTACAAATCACGCCCGTAGATGTGCATGGCTGGCCGCAGCGGCCGGTCTCATGCTGCTTGCGGCGGCCTGCGGTCCCAAGAAGGCTCCCGCAGAAAGCCCGGACACCGCTTTTGCCGAATATGTAAAGGCATACACAGGCGGTATCCTGGCCGATGACGCCACCATCCGCGTAGATTTCACTGGCGACGTGGCCGAACAGGCCCGCCTGACAGAAGGAATCTTCTCCTTCAGCCCTTCCGTCAAGGGAAACGTCCGCTGGAACTCGCCTTCTTCGGTAAGCTTCGTTCCGGAGGAAGGCGCCCTGAAAGTAGGGCAGGTGTACAGCGCTTCCGTCAACCTGGACAAGTTGATGGATGTGGCCGAAGAAGACCTGAGCACCTTCAACTTCGGCTTTACGGTGAAAGGCCGGGAAGCCGCGGCGGAACAGACTCCTCTGGAGCCGGACAACGGCCGCCCGTTCCGCGTGAAGCAGGTGAAGCTCTCCCAGGGCGATACGCCCAGCATCGACCTGATTTTCACGAAGAATCCCGCGAACGCCACCCTCAAGGGCCTGGTGGAACTGGCAGGGGCCGCCCGCAGCTACGTGCAGGTGCAGGATTCCCTGGTGAAAGTGTTCTACGAGAACCGGCAGGAAGACCTGACGCTCACCGTGGACAAGTCGCTTAAGAGTGCCGACGGGGAAACCCTGGGCATCGACTTCTCCCGAGTGTTCGCCCGCACGGAGGACGTGCCCGCCGTGGAGATTCCCCTCAAGGGCAACATCCTCCCGGACAAGGACAACCTGATCATCCCGTTCCGCGCCGTCAACCTCAGCGCCGTGGAAGTGAGAGTGGTGAAGATTTACGAGAAGAATGTGCTGATGTACCTGCAGGAGAACGACCTGGGCGAGGAGGGCAGCCTCCGTCGCAGCGGCCGTCTGGTATACAGGGGCGACGTTCCCCTGGACGCCTCCAAGAACCTGCATCAGTGGAACGACCACAGCATCGACCTCAGCGGCATGCTCAAGAAGGAGCCGGGCGCCATTTACCGCATCCGCCTCAGTTTCCGCATGGACCAGTCGCTCTATGGCGGCAAGCAGCCCATGCACCAGGTGGGTGGCCTCAACGGCACCCCGACCAAGGAGGACGATGCCATCTGGGATTCCCCCAGCCCTTACTACTGGGAAAACGACTACGACTGGGAGAATTACAACTGGGACGAATCCGACGACCCGGACAAGCCGTCGTTCTACATGGATTCGGACCGCTTCCCGCACGTGCAGCTGCTGGCATCGGATATCGGCCTGCTGGCGGAATATGCCGACGGTGACCGCCTCTGGCTGGCCGCCACGGACCTTCTCACGGCAAAGCCTCTCTCCGGCGTAAGCCTGGAAGTATTTGATTATCAGCTACAGAACATCGCCAAGGTGAAAACGGACGGAAAGGGCATGGCCGAAGTGAACGTGCCCCACAAGCCCTTCGCGGTCGTGGCCAGGAACGGCGGTTCTGTCAGCTACCTCAAGATCAACGGCGGGGCCGAGCGCTCCCTCAGCCGCTTCGACGTGGGCGGCGAGGTGCTCCAGCAGGGCATCAAGTCGTTCATCTACGGCGAGCGCGGCGTCTGGAGGCCCGGAGACACCCTCCACGTGACGATGCTGCTCTCCGACAAGGGCAAGAACCTTCCGGAAGGCCACCCTGCCACGCTGGAGCTCTACACCCCGGCCGGCCAGTTCCATTCCCGGATGGTGCGCCGCGGCACGGACGGCTTCTTCAGTTTCAACATCCCCACCAAGGCCGATGACCCCACGGGCTATTGGAACGCCTATTTCAAGGTGGGCGGCAACAGCTTCCACAAGGTGCTCCACGTGGAGACCGTGAAGCCCAACCGGCTCAAGATCAACACCCGCTACGGCGACATCCTGAACGCCGGCGACCGCGTGACCGTACGCACCGCAGCCGACTGGCTCGCAGGCGGCGTGGCGGCCGGCCTCCCCGTCAGGGCCGAAATGACCCTCCGCAAGACCTCCGGATCGCCCTTCAAGGGCTTTGAGAAATATGTGTTCAACGACCCGGCCTCCAACTTCACCAGTGCCGATTACACCCTCTACGATGCCAAGCTCTCCAGCAGCGGCGAAGCCGCCGTGCAGGTGACCATGCCGGCCGCAGACGGGGCTCCCGGCATGCTGAGCGCCTTCATCGTGACCTCCGTGATGGAACCGGGCGGTGACGAAAGCTTCACCACCGAGACCCTCCCATACAGCCCGTACAACTCGTATGTGGGCATCAAGCTGCCGGATACCGACAACTACTATCTGGAAACCGACAAGGACCACACCGTGAACCTGGCCGTGGTGGATGCCTCCGGCAAGCGCGTACGCGGCCACAAGATTGAATACGCCGTGTACAAGGTGGGCTGGAACTGGTGGTGGGACAACCCCGGCGGCGAACTGGACGCCTATGTGAACGGCTCTTCCGTGACCAAACTCAGCGGCGGCACGCTCACCAGCAGCGCCGACAAGGACGCGTCCTTCGTGGTCCGCGAGGACTATCCCAACTGGGGCCGCTACCTTGTGCTGGCCCGTGACATGTCCAGCGGCCATGTTTCCGGACAGCTGTTCACCTTCGACTGGCCCGACTTCCGCGGCCGCGCCGGCCGTCAGGATCCCGAATCCCTGACCATGCTCACCCTCTCCACCGACAAGCCTTCCTACCAGGCCGGTGAAAAGGCCACCGTCTATATCCCGGCGGCCAAGGGCGGACAGGCCCTGGTGTCCCTGGAGAACGCCGGCGGCGTGATCCGCAGGGAGTGGGTATCGACCTCCGACAAGGATACGCCTTACAAGATCGACATCACGCCGGACATGGCTCCCAACTTCTATGTGCACGTGACCCTGCTGCAGCCCTACGGCTCCACGGTGAACGACCTGCCGCTGCGCCTGTACGGCGTCCAGCGGGTGAAAGTGGAGAACCCGGCCTCGCACCTGCAGCCCGTAATCTCGCTGCCGGACGTGCTGCATCCGGAAGAAGCCTTCACCGTGAAGGTGTCCGAGAAGAGCGGCAAGCCCATGACCTACACCCTGGCCATCGTGGACGAGGGCCTGCTGGACCTCACCGCCTTCAAGACGCCGGATCCCTGGAACACCATGTACAAGGACGAGGCCCTTGGCGTGAAGACCTGGGACCTCTACGACAAGGTGATCGGTGCTTTCAGCGGCCGGTTCTCGCCGCTTGCCGCCATCGGCGGTGACGAGCAGAACGTGGTGGCCGCCCGCAAGGACAACCGCTTCAACCCCGTCGTGCTGTTCCAGCAGCCGCGCACCCTCACAAAGGGCACCGACGAAATCAAGCTCAAGCTCCCTCAGTACGTAGGCAGCGTGCGCGTGATGGTGGTGGCCGGCCACGACGGCGCCTACGGCAACACGGAAGCCACCGTGCCTGTCCAGAGCCCGCTGATGGTCGTGACCACCCTGCCGCGCATCCTGGCCGATGGTGAGGAGACGGCCGTACCGGTAAACGTATTCGCTATGGACGATGCCGTGAAGAACGCCTCCGTGAAGCTTTCGACCGACGGTCCGGTGGAGATTACATCGGCCAATACCCTCTCGGCTTCCTTCCCTGAGAAGGGCGACCAGGTGGTCCGCTTCAGCATCAAGGCCACCGGCGAGGGCGTCGCCCACATCACCGTGGACGCCTCCGGTACCGGCCACAAGGCCTCCGAGACCATCGCCCTTACCGTACAGAACCCGAATCCGGAAATCGCTTCCGTCCAGAACTTCACCCTGCGCGCCGGGGAAACCCGCCAGCTGAACGCCGGAGAAGGTTCCACCCTGCAGCTTGCCGGCTTCCCCGCCCTGGATGCACGCTCGCTGTACATCAACATGAGGGACTATGCCTACGACTGCTCCGAGCAGCTTTCGTCCAAGGGTCTCACCATGCTGCACCTGCTTCCGCTGCTGGAAGAGAAGGATGCCGCCGAGGCCAGGACCCGGATTCCGGACATCATCGCCAAGCTCTATTCCCGCCAGACAGCGGACGGCGGCTTCTCCTACTGGGGCGGCGGCCAGGCCGATACCTGGGTCACCTCCATGGCCGGAGAATTCCTCTCCGAGGCCTCCAAGGCCGGTTTCGAGGTGAACAAGGGCGTGCTCAAGAACTGGGAGAGCTTCCAGAAGAAGATGTCCCAGGCCTACCGGATCGCCGGCAACAACGCCTTCTCCAACCTGGATGAATGCTACCGGCTCTATACCATGGCCGCCACGGGCAACGCCAACCTCTCCGCCATGAACCGCCTGCGTGAGGCCGAAGGCATCGGCTCCCGCGCCAAGTGGATGCTGGCATCGGCCTATGCGCTTGCCGGAAAGGGCAAGATCGCGGAAGGGTTGATCGACGAGATCGATTCCAACTTCGAGGAATACAATCCTTACAACATCACCTACGGCACCTCGTTCCGCGACAGGATGGTGGCGCTGGAGGCGCTGGCCCTCACCGGCCGCATCAGCGCTGCCCTGCTCATCGCCCAGGAGGCCGTGGCAGAGAAGTACCTCTCCACGCAGGAGAGCGCCTTCGCCGCCATCGCCTACCACAGGCTCTATGACAAGGGCGGTCTCGCCGCCATCAAGGCTTCCGTAGGCGGTAAGGATCTGGCCTCCAGCGGCTCCGTGGCCACCGTGGCCGTGAGCGGCAATACCCCGGTGAAGAACAACTCCGACGGCGAGCTGTACGGAACGCTGGTAACCGTTTCCCGCGCTCCGGCAGGCACCGTGGTGCCCGCCCGGGCCAACGGCCTCCGGATGGAAGTCTCCTACAAAGACGAGAACGGCGCTGCGGTGAACCCGGCCCGCCTGGCCCAGGGCACCCGCTTCAACGTCGTGGTGAAGGTGTACAGCGCCCAGTCGCAGGATCTGCAGAACCTGGCGCTCAGCCTCAGGATCCCGTCCGGCTGGGAAATCCAGAACGACCGTCTCACCGGCGGTGACGAGACCGGCGGATACGACTACAAGGACATCCGCGACGACCGGGTGAACTGGTTCTTCGGCCTGCCTGCCGGCAAGGTGAAGACCTTCACCGTGAAACTGAGGGCTGCCTATGAGGGTACCTTCACCCTCCCGGCCATCACCTGCGAGGCCATGTACCAACCGGCCATCAATGCCTCCACGGCATCCGGCACGGCGGTGGTGACCCGATAATCTTTCCAGCCCGCTTTGCCAGGGTCGGGAAAGCGGGCCGGAATGAAACTAAGTTCGTACGGACTAACGATCTTTGGCAAAAAAACGGGCCAATACGTGACTTAGTTCGTACGAATTTGTATTCTTGGACAAGAAACAGGCATAAAACATGACTAAGACTGTACGCAGATGGATCTGGGGAGCGGTAGCCGTGCTGCTGCTTGGCTATCTGTTCTGCCTGCCCCGGAACTTGTTCAAGGGAGTCACTTATTCCACTGTGGTGTATTCGGCGGAGGGAGAACTGCTGGGAGCGCGCATCGCCGACGACCAGCAGTGGCGGTTCCCTCCCCGGGACACCGTGCCGGAGCGCTATGCCAAGGCGGTGATCCAGTTCGAAGACCGTCACTATTACTGGCATCCGGGCGTGAACCCGGTGTCGCTGGTGCGGGCGCTGGTAGACAACCTGCGTTCCGGCCACGTGGTGAGCGGCGGCAGCACCCTCACCATGCAGGTGATCCGAATTTCGCGGGGTCGGGAGCGGACCATCTGGCAGAAAATCGTCGAAGCCGTGTTGGCCACCCGGCTGGAATGGCGGTACAACAAACGGCAAATCCTGGCCCTGTATGCCTCCTACGCGCCTTTCGGGGGCAATGTAGTGGGGTTGGAAGCCGCCGCATGGCGGTATTTCGGACGTCCGGCCGATGAACTCTCCTGGGGCGAGGCGGCCACCCTGGCGGTGCTGCCCAACGCTCCTGCATCCATGCATCCCGGCCGCAACCGGGATGCCCTGCTGGAAAAGAGGAACCGTCTGCTGGAGAAGCTTTTCCTTTCGGGAGAGATGGACCCGGACAGCTACGAAGCCGCCCTTTCGGAACCGCTGCCGGAGGCTCCCCTGCCCCTGCCGTCGCTGGCCTCCCACTATGTAGAATCCTGCCCCAAGGGAATACAGACACGCACCACGCTGCAATACAGCCTGCAGAAGGCGGTGGAGACGGTAGCGGACCGGCGCTCGGACGAGATGGCCGCAGGCGGCGTGGCAGACCTGGCGGTGGTTGTCATCGACAATGCCAGCGGGGATGTCGTAGCTTACGTGGGGAATGCATCCGCCGGCAGGGAGCGGCCGGGACGGCAGGTGGACATCGCTTCCTCGCCGCGGTCTACAGGCAGTATCCTGAAGCCTTTCCTCTTTGCCGCGGCGCTGGGGGACGGCACCATCCTGCCGGGAACGCTGCTGCCGGACGTACCGGTGAACCTGGGCGGATTTGCGCCGCAGAACTTCGACCGGCAGTTTTACGGGGCGGTACATGCCTCGGAGGCGCTGGCCCGGTCGCTGAACGTGCCTGCGGTGTTCCTGCTCCGCTCTTACGGCGTTCCGCGGTTCCATGAACTGCTGCAAAAGGCCGGCCTTACCACGCTGGGCAAAGACGCTTCCCACTACGGCCTGTCGCTCATCCTGGGCGGCGGCGAAGGCACCCTGGCCGAAATCACGGCCGCCTACTCCGCCATGGTCCGCTGCTACCTGGCCGCAACAGACGCAAAAAGGGGCGGACCGGCTCCCGGAAAAGGGGTACAGTGGGACCCGGTGGCGCTGTGGTATACGTTCGAGGCCTTGAAGGAGGTGAACCGGCCCGACGAACTGGACTGGCGGCTGATCACTTCCGTACGGCGGACGGCCTGGAAAACGGGCACCAGCTACGGATTCCGCGACGCATGGGCCGTGGGGATGACACCGGAATACACCATCGGCGTATGGGCCGGGAATGCGGAAGGGCAGGGCGTCCCGGGCCTTACGGGCGCACGGGCGGCAGGTCCCGTGATGTTCGAGGTCCTGAACCTGCTGCCGGCATCGGCCTCCTGGTTCCAGGAGCCTTCGTCGGGGGTTTTCGCCTCCGTATGCCCCTCCTCCGGGCACCTCGCCGGACCGGATTGTCCGGACCCCGTGGAGATGCTCATCCCCGCCGAAGGGGTGGAAAGCGATCCCTGTCCCTATCATGCCGACGGGGAATTCACCCTGACACCGGCCATGGAATGGTACTACAAGCCGCATCATCCGGAATATGTGGGGAGCGTGAAATCGGCCTCGACGGCCCTCATGGAGTTCATTTACCCGTCACAGGGAACCACCCTCTACCTGCCCCGCCAGCTGGACGGTTCGGTGGAAGGCGCCGTGTTCCGGCTGGCGCACAGGAAGGCCGATGCCACCGTCTACTGGCACCTGGACCAGGACTATCTGGGCGAGACCCGCTTCATCCATGAGATGCGCCTGGCCCCGCCCCTGGGAAAACATTATCTGACTTGCGTAGACGGAGACGGGAACACGGTCTCCATCGGGTTCACCATCGCGGAATAATGACGGCTATTTACTGAAAAAGAGCCTCAGGATTTTCTGGGCCACCTGTTCGTTGCCCTGGACACCCATGAAGTCCTGGGCATGAGGACCATAGGAGAAAATCGGCACGGGAATGGCGGTATGGTTGCGGGAGACGTAGACGCCTTCCATGTTCCCTTCTTCAGGGGCTCCTTTCCAAAGGGCCAGGCCGCCGGTTTCGTGGTCGGCGGAAATGACTACCAGGGTGTTGCCGTCTTCATCGGCAAATTTGATGGCCTCCGCGATGGCCTGGTCGAAGTCCAGGAGCTCCCTCACGGCGCTCTCGTACTGGTTGGAATGGCAGGCCTTGTCGATCCGGGCGCCCTCTACCATGAGGAAGAAGCCCTTCCCTTCCTCCTTGCGGGCGTTCAGGAAGTCGATGGCCTGGCGGGTGGCCCTGGGCAGGAAGTCCGTCCGGCCGTTAACGATGTAGCCGGTCTCCACCTTGGGAGGCAGCACACCCAGGCGGTCGGCGGTGGCGCAGCGGGGATCGTCCAGGGAATTCACGACGGTAAACACCTGCTCGATGGCCTTCCGGGTGGCTTCCGGGCGCTGTTCGTACACATCCTTGCTTCCGGCGGCGAAATACTTGAGGACGCTCGCGGGAAGATCGGCCCAGATCTCGTCGGTCATGCGGCGGTGGGGCTGATGGGCGAAGAAGCAGGCGGGAGTGGCACCGTTGAGGTCGTCTGTGGACACTACGCCGGAGATATAGCCGTCTTTCACGATCGCTTCGGGGATGTTGACGATGGGGCGTTTGAGCAGGTCTACGCCAACGGCGTTGTTATAGGTCTTCTGGCCTGTGGAATAGGCGGTTCCGGAAGCGGCGGAGTCGGTGATGAAATTGTCGGCACTCTGGGTGGTGACCCAGCCCATGTGCTTGAGATTGGCGTAAGTGAGTTCCCCGCCATTGGCGTAGAGACCCGAGGCAATCTGGGCAAGGCCGGTGCCGTCGCCGATCATCAGGATAATGTTCATGGGCTTGCGTTCGCTGCCGTCCGACGAATAGGTGGGATGGTACGATCCCTGGGGCGTCACTCCCTCAATGGAACCTTTCGCAATTTCCTGGGCATTCAGCTGGAGAGCGGCTACTGCCGCAAGGGCTAGAAGGAAAAATCTTTTCATGGCTGTAAATGCGTTAAAGTGCAAAAATACGGAGAATCCGGCAGAAAACAAGCGGTTCGGGTGGGATTTTGATCGAGTTTACAGTGGCTTCGGAAATGAAGGAAAAGTAGAATTCAAAATATTTTTTATATATTTGTATCTTGTTAAGTGTCGCTTTTATTCGAGAGAGATAAAATGACAACGAAAACATCTGCAAAAGCAATTCTAATGGCCGTCCGAAAACTATTCTGGCTGCTGCTGATTGTTTCGTGCCCTCCCTTCCTGTCCGCCCAGGAACGGCAAAGTCAAACAGGCACTGCTCTCCGGCCGGTTATCGGCATAAGCACAAACCTTCCTTACGATATCACGTACATCCCCGGTTACGGGCTCACTTCCGTTCCCTCTCTCTCGCTGGAGTACTACCCTTCCAAGGGGAAATTTAGGGTCACTTGCAAATTTCCGTGTCTGACTTGAGATAGTTTACCGACTATGGAGGT
>ERZ842401.4511-NODE-4511-length-16150-cov-6.115440_pt1 | contig 16150 bp, 17 predicted proteins | sample MGYA00521270_ERZ842401 | MGnify/ENA primary metagenome ERZ842401 (study PRJEB31892, sample SAMEA3878208) | bioreactor metagenome | biome: Moose rumen | place: Sweden | collected 2011-10 | study: EMG produced TPA metagenomics assembly of the PRJEB12797 data set...
CACCCACGGCCACCTCACCATCGATGGCACGCGCATCTGCGACACCCTCGAGAACTCCCAGTCTTGCGTGCCCGCCGGGGAATACCCCATCACCCTCATCAAGTGCAAGCAGTACGCGCGCAAGATGCCTTGCCTCAACTCTCATCCTCCCTGCGGCAAGTGTCCGAAGTTGGACTTTGTCTGCAACAACAGCACCCTCCCCTGCTGGTGCCCCCAGCTCAAGCCCGGCAACGGAGTCAACGACCGTCTCGACGGCAGCATCCTCGTGGGCCGCTACAACTGCCTCGGCAGCCTCATTCACCCCAAAACGACTTTCGATGCCCTCTATGAGCGTATCCGCAAATCCATCAGCCGTGGCCATCAAGTGATTTTATGTGTAAAAAATACGATATGATTATGAAAGATCTACAACTTTCCGAGCATTTCACGCTCTCTGAATTCGAACGCTCTGCCACCGCAGAAAAGCACCACATCGACAACCGCGTACCCTCGCAGTACATCCCTGTGTTGCAGCAGCTCTGCCGCGAGGTCCTCGAACCCCTTCGCCGCTTCGTCGGCGGGCCCATCGTCATCAGCTCCGGCTACCGCTGCAATCAGCTCAACGTCAAGGTTGGCGGAGCCTATGCCTCCCAGCACACCCTGGGCGAAGCTGCCGACATCCGCCTCCCGCTCACCTCCTATGCCGCCTGGGACGACAACCGGCGCCACACCGACCTCGAGACCGCCCACCGCTGGCTCGACTGGATTGAGAGCCACACCGACTTCGACCAGCTCATCCTCGAAACCGCCAACGGCAAAGATTATTGGCTTCACGTAAGCTGCCGGCGGAACCGGCGAGCGAACAGGCATCAGGTAATCCGGTATCTGAAGAAGTGAGTGCCTTGCAACCCTTATCGTCCAGTACGGTAAGGGTTTTTAACTTTCGTTTTCACGAACAATCCTTTCAATCGCCTCAACATCTATTTCATCACTCTGGAACAATGCGATGTTTTCTTTTAGTACTATTTCTGGCAGGTTCCACCACTTCAACTGCTCTAAACGCTCAATGACATCCTCCGAAAAACGATAACGAATAATCTTGGCAGGTACACCTCCCACGATGGCATAGGGCGGAACGTCCTTTGTTACCACAGCCCCAGCGCCAATAACAGCTCCGTCGCCAATTGACAAACCGCCCAAGATCATCGCACGTTCACCTATCCAAACATCATTACCCACAGTTACTTTATTAAAGGGGAAAGGTGTCAATTCCGTCCAAGAACTACCCGTTCCATTATGCTTTTCAGTAAACAGTGGCGAAGTGGATAGTTTCTTAAGAACATGCGTCCCCATACCCACACATACGTCGGCAGCTATGGAGCAAAAAGCTCCGACCTCTGCATAAACCAAGGAACTCCGCTTCCCAATATAGGAATAGCGTCCCATCGATGAATGGAATATCTTTGCAGAACGATTCACCTTGGCTCTTTTATCAACAAATGAACAATTGTCAATTATAGCCAAGCAAGATATTGCCGGATTGAAAAGGTTTTTAAGTAAGCCTAAAAAATACTTGATCATATTCAGTGTGTATATGCATATTGAATTGCATCCCACAACCCATCTGCCATATGCTTTGGTGTCCTATTCTCATCGTAATACTTTTTGGCTGTTACGCCCATTGCGATATATTTATCAGGGTTGGCTGATATGTCCATAACGATTTCTGACAATTGTGAGTCTTCTTCCATCACTACTCCGTCTATACCATTATGAACATTTTGCAATTCACCCCCAGTGATAGCATTCTTAGTGGTCACAAAAGGAACTCCGTACCCCATACTTTCAAGGACAGTCAATCCTGCCTGCTTGGGGGAAATACACGCCAATGCCGTCGCAAAGTATTTGGCTTTCTCATTGATGTCAAAAATCGCCCCCTTAAGGAAAACAATATCTCGCATTTCATTTTCCTCAATCCACTGCTTAATTAATTCATAATCTGGTCCCTTACCGATTATGTTTAATATCGGCAGAGTGCATTTGCCTTTCAGTTCGGAGTATGCATCCAGCAGCAGTTGTAATCCTTTTTCTCTATACAGCGTTCCTATGACCAGAATCGAGTCCTTTTTCACACTTGACTCTATCGGTGAGACGGCAACCGTATTTGGAGCCACAAAGAGTTTTTCACGGGGAATCCCCAATGCAACATATTTTTTTATAGGGTAATCTGTGTAGAATGCCAAGGCAGAGGCCCTTTTATAGAAAAAATTCCTTATCTTATCCCATCCTTTGTGTTGATCATATCCTTTAGAGTAGGAAGCTGACACGCCAATGGTATGGAAAACCACCTTGTTTCGGCTAAACCATGGTAAGGTGCTGAATTTTAGCCAAGCTATGTCTCCATAAGCTATGATTGCATCATAGTCTTTCACAAGTCTGCGTATATTATCCCTGTGTATGGTTATGCGCCCCAAAACCCTTTTTGCAGGTAAGTGCAATATCTTGAAATTACACTGAACACCCGCAGGGACTTCGCCAGAGCCATTAGTATAGGTTACTGTCAAATCACATCTTTTACCTAACTCATTCCAAACAGGAATCCTATAATGATATAAATTGTTGTATAGAATGATAACTTTCATAAAACATTTCATAGATGTTTATTGTCTAAAATAATTTTACTTCCAAGGTAATCATAAAATTCATCCGTGTAGTTCCCATAGCCAGACGTAAAGGTCAACTCACCAATAACAGGTTTGCCATCAATTACATAAAAATCGACTCGAACCTCGGCAAAAGGCTTAGACATTTTTGCCGCCATTGTCAGCATCATATCTAAACAAACAGGTTTAGGGAACTTTCTGTTTGTTACTCCATTATGTGCATTCTGTTTAAGGCTATTTGGTATACGTTCCCATCTAGTATCGTACATATCCATTAAATAACCGCTACTCGCTCTGTCATAGATTACCAAAATACACTCCGGTTTGCCATGGAAACACCACACCTTATAATCTGTAAGAGATTTATATTTAGGACAAGAGCATGCACCTTTAACGCGTATATCCCTTATATGTAATTTCTCATATTTGAATTGCAACCACTTAGATTTAGCCCAGTAGAGGAATTTACCCCCCCCCTAAATTACTCATCTTCAACTTGTTACCCAATAGTTGATAGTACTCGTCAGTAAAGTAACCAAATCCTGTACTGAATGTTAATTCTCCAATTACAGGTTTTCCTTCTACTACATAGAAATCAACTCTTACCTCAGGGAAAGGCTTCGATATATCCTTTGCAATGGATAGCATCTCAGCCAAACAGTTAGGCTTTGGTATCTCTATGCCATCAACATGTACATCATCTCTCGTATTTTGAAGATATTTAGCGAGTGAATTCCAATGAACATCGTATAAAGCCGTATTAATTTGTGTAGCATTCTGCCTGTTATATGCTACAAAAATAGATTCTGGTTCGCCATTGATACACCATACTTTGTAGTCTATCATTGATTCAGGTGAAATCTCTTGTTGTTCATTATCCTGATGCAATAATTCTTCAGCAATGATACAAGGTTTAATACGCGTATAGTGTAATTCGGCACCTCGCCATCCAAAAGGAACGTTAAGCCATTGTTGCAGTTGTTTTCTTGTTTTCTTTTCGTTTAGTTTTAGCTTGTCCCTTACTACAAGTACCGTCCCGCAACCATTGTTCGTCTTTAAGACAAATTCATTAGGTAACAAATGAAAGTCAATATCTGAAGCTCGTTCCCATTTTCCGTAGTTTTTGGGAAGATAATCTTCGAAGCCACATTCCTTAACATATTCCCTCATAGCATACTTATCCGCACATTTTGTCCATAACGATGTATCGGTATGCAACTGCATCCAGTATATTTTCTCAATAAGATTCTTGGGGTCGTCCAAGTCCGGATAGCGTTGATATACTTTGTAGTAGGTGCGACGCATTTCCTTTTCAGGATTACTTTGAACCGAGAACTTATGGACGTAAGATGCCAATAATTTATATAAATAAGTGCTTTTATAACTGCTCATGTTTAAATAATTATACGGTTGGTTTTTGTTCTTCCTTATTGTTCTTCTTATACAGCTTATACTGTTTTCTGAATGATAGATAGGATGGTATTGTAAATTCAAACAACTGTTCCATTGTCCCTGAAAATTTCAATAGTTTCATCCTTAGAATGTCGACCTGGATGCTTAATCTGGAGATTCTGGTTTTTCTTGGCCTATGAGACAATTCACTGTTTATTGCATCAAATATATTTTTCCTCCATACCGGGTAAGATAAGAGTCTTATAAATGTTTCGTGCGAATTCTCATAGTAGGCGGCATATGAAGTTGGATTCTTAACAATATCTGAAATCACGTTGACAAACCCTCCGACATCATTATGCTCTACCACGAATCCGCTCTTACCAGCTTCTACAATCTCCCGGTTTGAATTCTCATAATCAGCGACCAGGAGTATACAGCCAGTCCTGTGAGCCTCCAATGTTGCCATTGAACAGCCTTCGTTTTTTGAAGGGGCAAGAAAGATATTGGCACTCCCTAATAACAGATCATATTCTTCTTTACTTGGTATCCTTCCTGGAAAGATCAGACGAGGATCTTGCGGCATCATTTGCCTTACATCCTTAAATTTAGTATGTTTCAGGATATTTGTAGTAAGTGGAATTGTGGGATTGCCCGTCCAGAAAAAACGAAAATCCAAATCAGTCTTTAATAGTTCGGTAGCAATTTGAGCCACCAATTCGGGAGATTTATGAACCGAAGACGCGCCAGCATAAACAATGCTTATCGGGGATTGCTCTGGCTTATTCAACCTTAGGTTCTCAAACTTTTCATCCCGAGCCACGAAATTATAGATGACTTTAATCTTATTTATATCTTTGATTTTGAATCTTCTCTCAAGATATTTCTTGTTATACGAGGATGATGCAGCAATGATTCTATCCAAATACTGGTGATTAAAAACACTATAATCCGTAAACAAGAACCTTCCCGAATGACCTACTGTCAATATTTTTATATTATCATTTATGTAGGGAACAATTATCGGAATAATTAATGCTGCACTAACCAGGACAACATCTGGCTTTACTACATTATTAATCAAATCAATAAAGTAGAGAGCATTATTTACTGTCAACGACATTGTGTCGTGATAAATCACTTTGACTCGGGGATTGGTAATAGGAGCCTTCTTATCATCTCCTAACACTACCGTCAACTCAGTATCTTCTGATAGACAAGCAACAAGTTCAGTTGCAAATGTCGTAATCCCTCCGCCGCCAAATGGAGAATTTGCTAATAAAACCTTCATTATTAATATGTTTTTTATTTCAAATGAATAATAGGTATTCCACTCTCTTCTATATAATTATACGCATCTTTCAATATTCTTTTCATATTCAAATCAGAGAAAGATTCTATCTCCTCAATATAAACCGCACGACACCTACAATTTGCAATGCTTAATTGTTGTATGTTGACCAAAGCCGACGTGTAAAATCCTACTATGTATTTTTCCACACCTTGAGGGATTGAAAGCAAGAATAACTCAACAGGCAATTCGACAGCTTGAATATTTAACTTTGTTTTTAACTCTAAACTTAAAGACTCGTCGACATTCTCTGCCGGATGAGGGATATAGAGCAAATTGGCATAGTCTCCATCCAGCTCTTTATAGATAAATGTTTCTATATAATTTGAGTACACTTCCGCCGATAGTATATTTAACTGAACCAGCGGCTGACCCAAGAAAATTATTGTACTGTCATTTTCGAAACTAAACTTATTGGATATACCATTCTGCTTTATGAAATCATTATTATTTAATACAGCCGTGTCGGAACAACTAATTGTAAGTTTGCTATAAGATGTGAAATATTCTATGGTATCCGGTGCTTTCCATTTAAATAAATACCCCGAAAGATAGAATAATTTATATGAGATGGACGTTTCATCAAAAACCATCTTTCCCGTTGTAACTTCACGTACTCGCAGATTTGATGTTTCCCGGGTTGCCAACCCATCATCAACCACAATTATAGATACATTATTATTCGCACGAATCACTCTCCTCAAGAAGAACTTCTCTTGAATCAATTTGTAATTACCTGAAATGAAAACGTTATATCCGGAAACATCATATCGTTTAAAGAAACTCTTTTCGGAAAGAATGGATATATAAGTACGGAAACCTCCTGTGTTATGCCTGGTATAAACTGTGACCTTTCTGAATAAGCGTCCACAGTCAAGCTTTTCAAGCAAATTCAAGAGTTGTCTCTCTCGATTTTTGGAATAAGCCCAAATTATCAAGTCGTTATTATCGTATCCATATTTGAAAATAGCTTCGATGCAATTGAGCAATTGCATCTGCGTACTCGCAATACTGACACTACGTACATTATTCTTGTGTTTCATTATATTTAGGTAGCATAATTGTTCGATAGACTATCGTGATATTAATGAAATAAGTAAGGAAGTAGCTAATAGATAGCCCTGTCGCAAGAGAATTAAGCAGTCCCAATTTAGAAAAATGTATTAATAATAGAGGGATTCCAGCAAAGCAAATAAAATCTATCAATTGCAATAAGAGTACTCGCTTATAAGCCTTTAGGGTTATCATAAATCCCCTGGAAAAAAATGTGGTTGAAAATAAGAATCCTATTAACATAATTCTAATCGGCCACATAGAGTCTATATACTTTGGAAACACGTATTCAAGTATGTAAGGTATTGCCCACCAACCTAATAAGGCAACGGGTATCAAACATAATGGTATATATATGGTCAAGGCTTTAAAGTAAGGCCACATATCTCGGGCGCACTTGGTTTGACCGTATTTCATCCCCATTTGCGGATGTAAGAACTGAGCAATTTGAGCAGGTATGAGGTTCATAAAAGTTCCAACAACTAAGGCGGGACTAAATAAGCCAACTTGAATTACTCCGCCAGTTTTCAACAATATCACCCGAGGCAGACTCTCTATAATACCCTTAATCTCATTATATACAGTCATAAAGACCCCCCGCTTCAACAACTCTTTGAAATGTTCCATATAAAACTTAGGCCTAATATTTCTATAAGGAGCGAACCAGTACATTAATACTGTCAAGAATAAATCTTTGACCGCATGGAAGATCAAAAGTCCAAAATACTGATATTTGTAAATAAAATAAATCAAGACGAGTGTAACCGCACTATCTATCCAATAGATAACCGTCAATTTGTCAAATGCATTGGCGGAACGATATGTAGCGATGTAATGCAACCTATAACATGATAAAATTGCCATAATTGCAACAACAGCAACACCCCATACAATTTTTTCATCACTTCCATTAACCGCAACTATCGAAATGGCAATGACAGAAACTAACGAAAAAATAATAGATAAGAATATGGCAAATGATAATGCTGTTGACACATATTCCAAAGCCTTTTCCTTCTTCCCTGCACCAAGAAGTATTGGCAGTTCCAAATTCAACCCACTCTGTATTCCCAGCTGGATAATCGGCAGATAGGAATTTATAATTGTAATCGACTGCCAAATGCCCAATAGCTCTGGACCTAACCAGCGCATATTGAGGAAACCTACTATCATTGAGCAGATAGCAGAAAATGATGAGGCAATACTGTAATTGACCCCCGATTTTAATAATCTTTGAGGTATCTTCATCTGCCTAAATAAGAATAGTAAGTTAACATGAAAAGCAGTACTGCTGTATTGAGAATTGATATAGCCACAAAAATATTTTGTGACTGTTTTGTAAATACAGACTTCTTATTAAGCATAAAAGGCCACGAAACATACAGCAAGAAAGGAATTAACGTAACGTATCGTGTAGAAATAAACTCTCCTCCTTGCATATTACTGAACCTTATCAGCATTGCTACGTAAAAGACAAAGAACACAATTCTCACAGAATAGGTAACAGCTTTGGGTAGAAGGCCTTTGGAATCTGCTTTCAGCGAATAATACAACCCCATGATTATGGCCACATAATCAAGAACAAGACGGAGGCTTAACAACAATGACGAACCAGTTCCCACAGTGTCTGCTTCTTCTGTATATACACCTAATTTGTAACCCGTTTGAGTATCTAATAGGTCTTGATTTGTAAAGAGATATGGATACAACTGATTGAACAAGAGCAATAATAATGGGAACATTAGTATCATTATCCATATTTTTCCTCGATCCAATTTCAAGAACATCAAAGGCAGAAGAAAAACTGGCAACATCATTGAGCTATGAGCACTAATAGAAACAATAGCGAATAAAACGCCCAATAGTTTCAATATAAATTTTGGAGAACTTATAAAAGTTATACCAAGCAAATAAATCGAGTAAGCCAACACTCCTCTAGTTGTACCATAAGACACTAAAGCATACAAGGTAAATGCGAACAAAGAAACGAAATTGAGCGCATTCAATCTTTTCAAAGTCAAATAGGTAGTCAATAAAGCCACCCCATAGACTACTAACTTCCACAATAAGAAGTTTCCCCCGACAAAGCCTGCTATAAAAGCATATAACGGCTCAATGCCTCTGAAATCCCTACTCGTATCAAGATAGTCTTCCGTCGCGAAATACTCATAACGAGCATTATCGCCACCAAAGAATGTGAACAACGAGTACATGAGAAACAATACAAACAGGAATTTGATTCCACGCTTGTCATCCCTTGTTGTAATTAAGCTCTCTGCTCTGCCGTTCCGAACTTTTGAATATGTGAAAAGGAAGCAAACAGCCCAAATTGCGACATTATATAATATATACCACCATGGATGTCCCATATTATTCTAATACCGAATTAAAGAATAATCTGCTAAAGATGACTAACAAGTTCATTCGCACGTTTGTATTCCTGAGGATTGCCTATATCAATCCAAGTTCCATTCAACGGGAAGCGAATCACCTTACGACCTGCAGAAATTAATGCTTCTATCAAATCCGTTGCATTGAAGAACGTATCCTCTGGTATAAGTTCCAATGCGGATTTTTTTATCAGATAGATACCAGCATTGGCATAATAATCATACGTCGGTTTCTCTACCAAACCCGTGATGTTACGCCTGTTCTCTATCTTGAAAATACCGTATGGCACTTGTATGCTGTAAGGAACAGCGGCTACACTCATATCTGCATCGTGTTCTTTAAAATGCAAATAGAAGTCCTCATAGTTAATGTTTGTAAAGAGGTCACTATTCATAACCAGTATGGTATCATTGTAGAACTCCTTTACGAAGCGGATACTACCGATTGTTCCCAGAAACTTCGGTTCACGAACAGTCTGCACCTTCACTCCTCCACGCGGTTCTGCAAAATGTTCTTCAATTTGCTCCTTCAGATAGTTCACTGTAACAGAAATATGCTTTACTCCATACGAAATCAGACGGTCAATGTTGTGGTCTATGATGCATTTGCTTCCTACTTTCAGAAGGGGCTTCGGGGTTTCCAATGTCAGTGGACGCAGGCGCTCTCCTTTTCCTCCGGCCATCAAAACGGCATCAAAAGGTAATCGGGAGTTATACTTCTCCAGATTGATAATTTCTACTATATGCTTCTTTGTATCCAGCACAGGCACCAAGCGCATTTTCAAATCCCGTTGCCGTTTTATTTCCTTCACGTCATCAATATCGGAAACATCCATATAATTGAAGTTCCGATGCATTACTTTGGATACTTTGTCATCTAACGATGCTCCCGCAATTAGAGCTCTCCGAGAATCGCCATCTGTTAAAGTTCCAACCATTTGGCTATTTTCATCAATCACAAAAAGTACCAACGGTTCTGGTGACAACCCATTAATACAGGCCAAAGCCTCAAGAAGAGTGATGTCTTGTCTAATTAGATGCTGTTTCATATTTGCTTTTCCTTTTTAATCATTTCTGCTATCATCCAGTCATTCATTGTATCAAGGTCGAAGGATGCCTTTTCATCCATCACATACTTGAGACGCTTCTTGAACTGATGCATATGTTGCTGTTTTAGAGATTCTGCATTAATAACATAAATAGCCCCATTGTACTCATAAACTTTTGGAGCATCCTGACGACGATAGATAGTACCGTCTCCCTTGCATACGTGAAGATAGCCTTCCTGATTTTCTTCAAATACGCAATAATAAGGATTGGCAGCACATTCTTTTACCGACACCACCATATCCACTTCCTGAGTATATAACGACAATGCTTCCTTTACGTGTTCATCGGTACGGAAAGGAGAGGTGTTCTGAAGCAGCAGTACCACATCATAATGCTTGCCCCTCTTTTCATAGAAGTCAAGGGCGTGCAGTAAAACCTCATACGTACCTGCTGTATCAGTAGCCAGCTCTTCTGGGCGTTTGAAGGGAACTTTCAGTCCATAATCCTCCACCATCTGGATAATCTCATCATCGTCCGTTGACACGCAAATGTCTTCATCGGGCACAATAGCACGTGCGGCATCTATAGTGTAATAGATAAGTGGTTTCCCAGCAAAAGGCTTTATATTCTTGCGAGGAATACCCTTGCTGCCCCCACGGGCAGGTATCACAACCAATATCTTCATTGATTTAAATCGTAAAAATGTTTCTGAACTAAATTCTCTATTGGATAGGTCTTGATGACATTCAAGATGGCATCACAAGTACCTTCTTTGTAATAGGGGTTGTCAATGTTCTTATGACCATACGCAACCACCTTATTCAAACCTTCCTTTATTTCCACCGTTGAATAGCCACAATGTATCACGCTATCAGCCGCAATACGTCCTTTCTGGCGGTCACCAATATCCAAGGTAGGAATACCAAAACTCGGTACTTCAATGATACCACTGGACGAGTTGCCAATCACTGCCGTCATATACTTCAAGGCAGAAAAATAGCGCCGCTGACCAAGGGAAGGGATAAACATACATCTACCTTCATTCCTGTCTACATACTCCTGAATACGCTTGATGATAATCTGCGAATTGGTGTCTGAGTTGGAATAGGTGAAGACGATATGATAATCTTTATAGTCATCCAGTGCTTCCAGCAGGTTCAACACCTGTGTTTCTGATGACATAGTGCTAAGCGTCACGGGATGGTAGGTGCAGAGGAAACATTTGTCTGTCATTTGGAAGTTCAGAATCTTTTCTATCTCTTCCTTGCTGATAAAGTCGTTCTTGAGCACATTCTCCACACCCAGCGCACCCACATTGAAAACTCGCTCCGGCTGTTCTCCCAACTGAATCACACGCTTGCAGTATGCTTCCGTAGAGGTGAAATGCAGGTGACTCATTTTTGTGATAGCGTGACGGATGGAATCATCGAAGGCACCTTCCGTAATTTCCCCACCATGTAGGTGTGCAATAGGTATCTTAAAGATAAGTGCAGTAGAGGCCACTGCCAGCATTTCATATCTATCACCAAGTATCAGCAGCAAGTCGGGTTGCAAAGCATCAAAAGCATCTGCAAAACCGCTTACTCCCCTGCTGATGGACTTGGCTGTGGTGTTGGCATTGTCGGGCGCTTCATCGACAGCCATATACACTTTGTAATCAATGGTAAAGCCATCACGCTCAATCTCCTTGTAGGTCTCCCCCTGAAGCTTGGAGAGGTGCTGGTTGGTGGCAATAATCTGCAACTGCAATTCCGGATCACCCTTGATGGCCTTCATCAAGCCCCTCAGAATGCCATACTCAGCACGACTACCGGTAACTACACAAATCTTACGCATAGTGCATTAGTTTCAAGTTACATGTTTCAGGTTTCAAAGTTCGATGAGTTCATCCTCAGAAAAAGCTCTCTTTGCCTTCGTTCCAATTACCTCTTCCCAACGCATAGGAGATATCCCAGTTCCAGGGCGTTTCACTGTTAAGTTCTCCTCTGTGAGTTGTTCACCCTTATTGATGTCTTTGGCTGCAACAATACTCTTACGGGCAATGGCTATGTTCTTGCGTTCACTTTCGCTAACATGCTTGGTTCCATCACCACCGACAGCTTTCTCAATATTGCGAATAGCAGAGACCATTGCTTTCAGTTCATCAGGCTCCAAGCTGGCTTTATGATCGGGGCCTTCCATATTGCAATCAAGGGTGAAATGCTTCTCAATCACTGTTGCGCCAAGTGCAACTGCTGCAATTGGAACTTCAATACCCTTGGTATGGTCACTATAACCAACCTCTACTCCAAACTCATTTCGGAGCGCATCCATTGCTTTGAGGTTTACGTCCTCATAAGGTGTAGGATATTCAGTATTACAATGAAGCAGTATCAAATTATCCTTGGAAAGGCCATTCTTAAACAACGCCTCAACCGCAGCACGTACATCGCTCATTTCGCACATTCCTGTGCTGAGAATGGTCTTTTCATTGTAGGCTGCCACACGTTTCAGGAACGGATAGTTGGTCACTTCACCTGAAGGAACTTTCCACAACCCTAAATCCAAAGAATGCAAATACTCTATGCTATCAAAGTCAAAGGCTGTTGAAAAGAACTTGATGCCTCGTTTTTCGCAGTATGCAATCAGTTCCTCGTGGTCTTCAAGAGACAGTTCCAGTTTTTTTAGCATCTGGTATTGGCTGTCACCTACTTTACCTATGTTCTTCTGCTGGTACTCTGCCTGCTTAGCAGCCTTGGTAACAAGTTTAGAAGCCTTGAAAGTCTGGAACTTGATATAGTCCACGCCTGCCTCAACGGCTTTATCAACCAGTTGCTTAGCCAGTTCAAGCGAACCATTATGGTTCACCCCTGCTTCTGCTATGATGATAGTATGTTTTGTCATTTCGCTTTAACTTTCAGTATGGCAGGGTTGCCGGAATATATGCCTTTTTCAGAAATACTTTTTCTCACAAAAGAACCAGCACCCACAATGATATCGTCGCCCACAGAAATGCAGTTGGCAAGGACTGACTGGCTCCCAATAAAGCAACGCTCACCCACCTTGCATTCTCCATTTACCATTGTTCCGGTAGATATATGGCAATGGTCACCAATTACGGCATCGTGTTCTATATTGGTCGCAGTATTCAAAATCACGTTCTTTCCCACCTTTGCACCAGCATTCACAAATGCCTGATGAAGCACGACCGTACCCTCACCTATCTCTGCATATTTGGAGACGTAAGCAGTGGAGGCCACAATTGTTGCCAGTTTACCACCAGCCTCTTTAATCTTGTTGTATAGTTTAATGCGGATTGCCGGATTCTTAATAAAGCCTACTGTAATGACAAAATCCGCTTTATCAACGTAAGCAGGTATGTCATCATCAGTACCTATAACCTTGGTAGATAAGATTTTCTTACCCACTTCTTTAGGCATATCCAGCACACCAAGAATGCTATAACCAGCACTCTCAGCAGCTTCTAGCACGGACTTGCAGTGACCACCGCCACCAACAAAAATTAACTTCTTTACCACTTCAATAATCTTTTTCTAAACCAATAAATAAAGCCACCAAATATTAAACTCAATGAGAATGTTAACATTGCCCATATCGCAAATCGAACAAGTTCGTTTGATATGACAGTGAGAACGGATGTGTGAAAACACGCAAAAACAGCCATTTGAGCTAAAAATATCTCATACGAACGAGCTGCCGTCCATTGGGTTACTGCTACAATCAGACTATAATCTTTAACCTTGTTCCAAACTAAGAATAATCCGTATGTAAGCAGAATCGGTAAATAGAAATAACATATCCACCTGTGCGTCTCCCATCTTGTATCATAGAAGAATGGTTCGAGATTATAATTCGTAAACACAAAGAAAAGAACTGCAACAATACTCAAAACGGATAGCACTATGCTTGTTCTGTTCAGATTTACCCCTTTTTCAATCCAAACCATTCCTAATGGTATTAAAAACAAATATCGTACACAGAGCAACCTATAGATCCAATCAGGAATACTAATAACGGAAAACAATACTTCAAATCCAATACTAATAATCAGAAACGCTAAGAGAGCTTGCTTTATTGATAAACTCTTAACCAATGGCCAAATGAGAGCCAATAGTATTGCTATTTGTAGGTATATCCAAATGTAATATGACCCCGGTCCGTCCCCCCCCCCCAATTGCGCTGGTTATCAGCATGTTACGTGTTACTCCGCCTTGCATTAAGGATTTAAAACCTGTAATGACAACTTGAACAGCAACGAATGGAATAAAAATCCTCTTCAAAAGACTCTCCCAATTCAATTTTGGTTTTAACCCCTTCTTGTATGCATGAAAAACCTGTATCAACACAAACATCGGCACCTGCATATCACCCCACAATTGGAAAAGTATATACTTGTAAGAATATGCTGGAAGAATATGTGCAATTACCACACAAATGATACTATAGGCCTTTAGAAAGTCTATAAAGGGGTCGTAACCAGTCTTATTGAATATCAGTGTTCCAGTCATCATACATTATAAATCCGATATACGTACAGAACTCGGAATATTCACAACCCTATCCGCAAACCAGATGGTATTCTTCAAACCATCATTCTCGCACTTCTCGAACATCGGCAGGCGGTTCATCAACTCCCAGATTGGACGTGTCATCACGCCATTGTCGTTTGTCTCAGTCAGGAACTTAATCTGTTCTTCCTTGTTAGGCAGAATGACCACATTAAGCCAGTAGTTGGAGAAGGTATCAGGTGAGTCCACAAAGAATTCAATGTCGGGTACGTTCTTGAAGAATGTCTCATATTCTGCGGCAACCTTGCGCTTGCTGGCAATATATTCACCCAAATGCTCCAACTGGGCACAACCCAGAGCAGCATTGATATTGGGCATACGGTAGTTAAAACCGATATGGTCATGCCGAAACTCCCAACGGTGAGGAATCTTGGCCTGTGTGGTGATGTGCTTGGCGTATGCACCCAACTCCTCGTCATTGAACAGCAGCATACCGCCTCCACCGGTGGTGATGGTCTTGTTGCCGTTGAAACTCAGGGCACCAATCTTGCCGAAGAGACCGGTGTGGATGCCCTTATACTTGCTGCCAATACTCTCTGCGGCATCCTCCACCAGTTCAATATGCCACTCTTTACAGATGACTGCAATCTCCTCAATGCGTACAGGATGGCCAAAGGTGTGCATTGGGACACAAGCCTTGATTCTGCGTCCGGTATTCTTGTTGTAGCATGCCAATTCATCTTCCTGATAGGCGAAATCGTGGCTCTTGTCCAGTTCACCTATGCTGGTATTCTTGCGCACCTCTGCATTCTTATGGAGCCACTCTTTCAGAGCATCGGGTGACAGACCCATTGTGGAACGGTCAACGTCTAAGAATACGGGATATGCTCCAATATAACTCAAAGCGTTTTCAGTGGCAATGAAGGTGAGCGCCTGTGTCAATACCTCGTCATCACGCTTCACACCTACTAGGAGCAAGGCCATGTGGAGGGCATTGGTTCCGCTGACGCATACCACAGCACGTTTTGCGCCTGTATATTTGGCCATATCTTCCTCAAAGCGGTCAACGAATTTACCCACAGAGGATACAAACGTGGTGTCAATACATTCGTTCAGGTATTTCTTCTCATTGCCCACAAAAACGGGAACAGCCAGAGGGACACGCTCCTGACCATACAAGCCTTTAATGAAATTAATAACTTGACTATACATATCGTTCTATAAAACTTTTATCATTTTTAAATATTCCTGCCACTCGCCCATATCCTTCCAAGCGTGTTCGCTCACGGGGAAGCAGCCGACACGACCGCCACGGGCTTTGATCTTCTCCATCAGGTGGGTGATGTGGAAGAACTCGCCTTCGGGAATCTCGTCTATGCAACTGGGGTTGAGGATATACACGCCAGTGTTCACCTGGTAAGTGAGCTCGGGCTTCTCGCTGAGGGCAGTCATCAGGCCGTCCTCGCCTGTCTCAATTACACCGTAGGGAATCTTGAAGCTCTTCACCATCGTAACGATGGTCAGGTCGTTGTGGTTGTTTACGTGGTAGTCGTACACATCGCGATAGTCCTGCTCGTTGATGCTGTCGCAGTTCGACACGAAGAACGGGGTGGTTATCTTCCCCTTCAGCAGGCTCACGCTGCCTATCGTCCCCAGCGGCTTGTCCTCCTGGAAGAACTCAATGTCATATTGATGGTCGAGCTGGCTGAGGTAGTACTTCATAATGTCGGCCTTGTAGTTAACCGACATATAGAACTTCGTGCA
>ERZ842401.4512-NODE-4512-length-16150-cov-4.542777_pt1 | contig 16150 bp, 28 predicted proteins | sample MGYA00521270_ERZ842401 | MGnify/ENA primary metagenome ERZ842401 (study PRJEB31892, sample SAMEA3878208) | bioreactor metagenome | biome: Moose rumen | place: Sweden | collected 2011-10 | study: EMG produced TPA metagenomics assembly of the PRJEB12797 data set...
GTCACGATATTTCAACTTCCATATACGGTCATTCAAGGCATCCTCACAAGACTTCTTAGCATTTTCCATCATTTCATTATCCGTAACTTCTTCAAACAATATATCATAATCTTTAAACAGATAGTATTTCATAATATCGAATGACTCTTCATGCAAGCCATTATTATCGTTATACTCAGGTTTTATCGGAGAACACAAAGTAAATAACAAACGATTACTTTCAAGTAAGTTGTAAGGATAAATATACATTACCGGTGTGGTTTTCCCATTCTCTTCAAATTTGCTAACCTTCCAATAACCATATAAAAGTTGTTTAAATTCTTCAAAACGTTTCCAATATGTCTCCCTTATGTTCTTAATAGATTTTTCCACATCAGAACGCATAATTTCAATCTCTTTAGCATGACTACTATCCGGATAAGTTTTTAGATAATTATAAACCAATTGATGTAAACTATAAACTCTGTCCTCTTGTGGTAAATTCAATTTAGGAATCATTATTGTGTTCTCTTCCATAACTTATGTTTTTAATTTATTATTTTTGTAATTGTTGTAATAAACGTCCTATCATATTTTCAGCAACTTCAACCAGTTCATCTTTTGATGCATGAAACATACCATTGACATTTTCTCTTATATAACGTTTCGATACAAGTACATAACCTTTTGTATTACTGATATTAAACTCTGATGATATGTATCTTTGTCCGGGATATTTACGATGCATTTCATGTATTTCAGTTATTGTCCGGTCACTTGATAGTTCTATCCACTTCTGTTCTCCGGTAAATGGCAAGAATATTACATGAGACGCTTCTATTAACTTTTTATATGCTTCCATTATATTCCCAATAGTAATATTACCGGCCGGTATAACACAGCAGTCATCACTATAAACATCATAATGATTGCACCTATCTTCCATCCGGTCTCTTCATCATTCCAATCTTGGTTTATCGGTGTACGTAGCATTCTGACATAATCATCACTTAAATCAACTGAAGGTGTAATGAACAACATAGTCACAATACCAGATATAGTGATACTAACCATCAAAGGGAAATTCACCATACAACCAAAAATAAATAAACCATAACAGATTGAACGATAAAAATATTTATTATTCTCCATTGTTTATTTCAACTATAGGTTCACCTTGGTAGGTGATTTTACATATCCATTCAAGAATTGTATGACAAATTGTTTCTTGACTTTCTGTAAGGTCTCCAAAGCCGTCTATAAGGGTTTTAATACGTTTAAGCATATCCATAGCACCACGTACATAACCATACCTATATTCTAACTCATCACACTCATCATCAAACATTTTACCATCCAATACTTGTTCGACCATATCATCAATAGTCTCAATTTTCACATTCTCAAACATAATGCAAAGATACTGCTAATTTCTGTAAAAAACAAATATATTTTATTAAAGAATGTTAATCACATTCTGCTTTGAATTTCCTTAACATAATTAATATGCTCTTGTGACATCGGAACACCAGTGAAATTAACTCCAAGGAAAGTAGCAATTACATCCTCATCAGTAGCATTTTCACCAAGTTCTCCAAGCGTCAACATTTGTGAATTACAGAAAAGATATTTAGCCCTATTGGATAAATCGGAGTAATAATTTCCGTGCATATCCTGAAATTCGTCAAGGAAAAATCTCTTTAAACAATGAAAACGCTGCTTACCGTCTACAATATCACGAAATGCAACCTCTGTATTACCTTTATTACATTCATTTTCCACATATTTCCAAGACCTATTACGTACAACAATCATTCCACAATTAATGGATTGATAGATACTTTCAATAAACAGTTGTTCATCCTTCAATGTCCAACAATAATCACGCTGATAATACTGTTTATTACCGTCCTTGTCAATAATATATGGGTTATCATTTACTTCTCTAACTGTTATACCATTATGAACATAAGGCTTTCTATCCCTATCACAAGGTTTATCGCTTCTCAAACAATCAAGACCAAGTAACCCCATTATTCCGGAAATATCATAGTTCGTTGTACGTAGTTCACTTCTCCATGTTTTTGTTGGAAAAGGATTCGCGCCAACAGACCATAAATCACGTTCATATTGGTCCGATGATACTATAATATCGTCACGATAACTTTCTGTATTAGATACCTTTATTCTCCCATCATTATAAATCTCTAACACTTTAACGGTTTCTTTACGTTCAGGGTCTCTTGCATATTTATAAAGCAAACCATTTTTTACAAGAACTTTGTCTCCTACTTTTATCTTGTCAGACATAAAATCCTGTATCATTTTATCCTTCTTCTGTGCCATAATGTTTCTTTAATTTTGAGGTATCAAACTTCTTCTTACGATTAATATTATCACGGACTTCACTCATTATCGTACTCATTCGAGTACATTGCTGACCCAACTTGTCCATCTTTTCGAGCAACACACTGACAAGTTTAACATTATTCTCCTGCGACGTAAAGTATAAATCATATCCTGCTGTAAGGATAATTGACAATGCAATCCACGCCCATATTGTAAACCATTCTATTGTGAGAAAAAGCGATGCTATAACGGAAATGATAACAAATACAAATAAATTCCTCCCCATATCAATTAGTATTCAATCATCTTCACATAATAATCCTTGATATAATGATAATCTGAATTGATATTTCCTACGAAATCATCTATTGTTTTCTTATCAATATTACCATGCTGATAAGTAAGTTGCATCAATTCATCATCGTCAAGTTTGTTTAGAATTTTCAAGTCGAAATCATCCTTTGGAAAAAGAAGTACCATTCCAACCGTAGTATGATAAAGATTCTTTTTCAGTTTGTATTCACCATTAGCATCAATGATTTCTACAAGTTGTTTAATATAATTATCCCATTCTTCAAAATCTTCAACACTCTGCCGGCAAGTAAATTCTTTACAATAAGAACTATTAGGGTCTTCACGATACAAAGAAATTTCTTCATCCACATCGAAATTATCCCAATAATCTTTAAAATCCGTTTTCCAATCTTCTTTCTCGATTGTTAAACACATTTCGACACCACCATTAGTATAAACGCCGGATAATTCATACCGGTCATCCCCCAAATCATAAAGGTAAAACCCAAGTGCTTCAAAGAAATTCTGGCAATCGTCATTTAATACTGCTTCATTAAGTTCACTTACCAGTTCTTCTGTAATCCTTTTCATATATTCCAGTTTTAATTATCTAATTTATGCTGCAACAGATTCATGCGGTGTACTTTCCGGAGTATCATGTATGTCATTACTATCCGGCTTTTCTTTTTTAGGTTTTGTTTTAAGGTAATGTTCAATAATATCTATTGCAGCATCTTTCTGGGTTGTCATATTGATTTTCTCAAAGATAAGACGTAAAATATCCTCGCCATCAATCTTACCCTCGGTGAAATAAATTTCAAACACTTTACGCACATCTTTATTGATAGGTTTAAAACGTCCTACACTACCAAGAACACAATGTATCTGTTTCCAATCCTTGTATACTGTAATAGTCGGGTATTGCTTAGTAATACCATACACATACTTATCCTCTGGAGATGGGGCACCGGTTGCCTTATTCCATTTAGTCCTTGACTTATTGGTGGTATTTTCAAGTAACCAGTTATTGTAACAGATTTTAATGTATGACTTCACTTCTTTCCTATCCATTACCATAGGATTAAGAGTGTTTTTATATATTACAACAAAATCAGGTTTCTGCCATACATTCACCACATTAACGTTGATACCGGTACGTGCATCAGATGGAGAAAGATGGTCGGACAAACGTACTACGAAAGTATCTTCAATTACACAATATGTACTGCTTGACTTTTCATTTTCCTTAATTTCAACGTTTGGTGATAGTGTCTTTATAAATTGTTTTATGTATTTCATTTTAAACAAATTGAGATTTATACTTGTTATAAACACCCATAAGTTTATTCAATTTCTCCCTTGCTTCTTGATAGTAGTTGGGATGCAGTTCAAAGAACTTGTCTTTCGTGTCTTGATACTCTGCAACAACTGTCAACGGCTGATTGCGCTCGATATTCTTCTGAAGGTCTTTGATATTAATACCCTCATAGATATAACCTTTCTGCTCTTTAAATTGATTAAGAGCGTCCAAGACATTAAACTGCTCACGAATTTGGTATTTACGAGGGATAACGTCAGGGTCAAAACTCCATCTGTCCTCAATTTTCAATACAATCTGTTCTCCAAGACCCCTTTCAACATACTCGTTAATGATTCTAATTTTCTTAGTGTTAGTCATTTTATATTCTCTAATCGTATTGCAAAGGTACTACAAATTCTTGAAACTGCCAAATGTTTTGTATTAAAGAACGTTAATTTATCTTCCTCAAACGCTCTGCAAGAATATTCACCATGTACGCTTTAACAATAAGCATCCGGCTAATTGTATACTCCCCATAGATTTTCTCCACAATAGAACGGACAACAGAATCCTTCTCTACCTTTCTAGGTAACACACTTTCATCGGCAAATGCAAAAATTTCCTCATTAGTGAACTTATCCAGTTCATTAAGCAAATCACTTACTTTTAGTTCTTTTTCTTTCATATTAATTAATTTTTTTATTTTCTCCATGTTGAGTGATAAAATTTCATCATATTTTTTATTTCATTTTCATCAGTTATAAGGTATGCTCCGACACCATTAGGCGCACCATTCATGTAATCTTGTTTATAAATACCAACAATAGAATCGAATGAGGGTATTACAGAGCCAAATAAAGGCTTCCTCGCAATATTGCCTGTACGTGTAACATAAACGATTACAGAACCATGTTTCCTTGCATAATTGTACATTTCTCTTAACATCTTATATGGATTAAGACCTCTTGCAATCCCACCAAAGTCATGGTCCTCCAAGATTACATTTACCCAATTAAACTCTGGAATACGTCTATAACTCCATGGTGATGTCTTTGAATATTCAAGATTAAGACCAAAACGTTCTGTTATCTTTTGTTCCGGATTATCCAATATAATAGATAGTTTATTGAATAATACCGGCAAAGAGTCTACTGTCTGTTCTAACACATTCTCTTTTTTCGTTTTATAAAGAAAACCAGTCTGTTTATCTTTAATGATTATTGTTGCTGCCATACTCACATTTTTTGTTACTATTATGCTGCTACTTTTTCATCATCAAACTCTAATACTGCTTGATAAAGTCTCTCAAACTTCTCTCCGTACATCTTAATCATTTTAGCCTTGACTTGAATAGGATAGTTCTCACAACCATTCTCTACTTCATCTTTAATCTGTTTGTAAATATCAGTATCAATGATATGGTCTATATCAAGATAATGGTCACACAAATCATCATACTTACTATCCCAACACATTTCAGAACGTGTACGTCCATTCCGGTAATCATCTGCTTCTTTCTTCCGTTTAGCAAATTCCGGATATTGTTCATGTTTCCGATACAATTCCCAATAACGCACCTTCTTATAAAGTTCATCCATCAGTTTCTCATCATGTAAAATGTCTACTGTAAGACAAGGCACTGGTAAGAATGAATATCCTAAATTATATTCCGGCTTAAAAATATAATTTTTTACCATATTATTACCATAGCCATGTTCTGTAAACATCGGTTGGAATTTCTCATTGAAAACTTCTCTCTGCAAATCACGCAGTTGTTTATAAATGGTGGAATACTTATTAAATATTTCTGGTCCATAATACCGCAATGCGTTAAACTCATTTCTATATTCTTGGTTGGCACAATCCCATTCACGATAGAATAAATCCCCATTAAGACAATATGACATAACGTCCAAACCCCATTTATCCACATATTCCTGATAATGCTCTACATAACCATCGAATACCGGAATTATATACTTCTTACGGCTACCTACTTTAATCCATCCCTGATGGCATACCCACACCTCTTTGACTTGGTCAACTGTTTGCCATGAAGATGGAATAATCGGTACATAATGAAATTCGCCATCATCATACTTAACTCTAATTGCGGTTATTTCACCCTTTGGAAGATTTGTCTTAGGAATTCCATCCCAATCATAACCAATATACACGAAATTCAATTTTGTCATAACAATTTCCTTACTACTTAATTTTATATTAATTAATTTTTAGATAGATTAAATATTGAACGTAACGCATAGATAAACGCATCTATCATATTTTCTTCTTGACCATATCCACAATGAAAATTGTATTTACCTGAATAATGGTTTACGTGTTCCTGATATGGTAATTTGTGGTCAGGGTCTGTAAACGTCTCAAATCTTGAATATATAGCAAAATACTTTACACCACGTCCCTTGTAACGTTTTGCACACTCATAAGGCTCTACTCCAATACGATAGTTACCAATATTGGGAATATCTGAAATCATGTAATATGTTGTAAATTCCGGATTTTCATTCGGAACAACTTTATAACTAACTTTGTTCTGTTTAAGAATAGTCTCAATACTAGTCTGTAAGGTTTTAAGCCATCGCTCATAATCTCTTTTCAAAAGATAATTTCTCTCCATATATCAGTTCTATTTTATAGTGCAAAGGTACAAAATAAATCTGAATTAAGCAAATAATTCAAGTTAATGAAAGTTAAATAGAATGTTAATAAAATAAAAACTGCATCTATCTTCACAGACGGATGCAGCAAATGTCAAACTAACAAAAATTCACGAACAAACAATCTTTCTAATCATCAAAAGGCTCACATTCTTCACCGGTATATGGGTCAAAGATAGTAGCACCACCATCTACCGCATCTGTCTCTACAGCAAAACAACCATAATCCGGTGAATAGTACAACTCCAACTCTATGGGTACTGATTTAATATATGTTTCTGCTTCGACTTCACTCATTCCATTACGGACAAGTTCATCAAGTTTCGCCTTATACACCTTTGGAAACTTATCCTCCGTAATATGAATGTTACACAAATGTTCGTAATTATCACCGTTGTTTAACTTAATTCTTGCCATACTATTTTTATTCTAATTTATATTATTATTTAACCTTTATATTCAATATTATACATCTTGCGCCAATATTCATTGCCATCACTAATAATTGTATCTTTATGTTTTAAATGACCACATTGATTAATCCTAACATAAGTTACACCATCAAGGCTGTTCACATCAGAGGCAATATCCACCGCCTGCGCATAATCATTACACTTAATCGCATAATATTTGGTTTTCTCACCAGTCATTGCTGACACAAACGCTGTAGGCTTAATCTGATAAGTAACGTAAATCTTCATAATATCTAATTTTCTCTGTTTTGTTTGACAATGCAAAGGTACGAAAAATTATTGGAATAACCAAAAAATTGATGTTAAATATTCTTAACGACCACAACTTCATATATTTTGTTTATAAAAACATTACCTATCTCGACAATTTTGCCAAAATTAATGTATACAAGATAAAGCAATATAATGCCTATGACGAATTTGAGAATTTTCATATTAATCTACTTAAATAATGTTGAAAAACACATAAAACAATGTTGCCACGATAAACAATCCAAAAAGGATTACAAACAAATTGAATAAATGCTCTTTCTTAGTCATTACTTCAAAGGTATAAGAATAATTTCATCAGACATATCATCATATTCCTCGTCATAGTTTGCGTCAACATGAACTATTTCATCATGTTTGAAAACATTGTCAAGAAGAACCTCATATTCGTCATCTCCATCGTTTTTCCACATCGTATTCTCACCACACAAAGGACATTTCTCCATACCGCAAGGCACAAGCATTGCTTCAGCCTTTTCACCATTCTCACAATGAGGGCAAAACACTAAGTCAGCATATTCGCTATAACTCAAATTGTCGAAATACAAAATTTTCATTTGTCTCTATCTTTATTTGTTTAACGATGCAAAGGTACGAAGAAAAATCGAGAATACCAAGGATTTTAAGTTAAAGTATGTTAACTCTTGTGTACTTTTAATACAACATCAACCTCAATAGGTTTCAATTCTATCCAGTGATTAATAGAATAAGCCTCCCTTGCAGAATGGTAGTTGTAAGTTGAAATGGGAAGAATCTGTTTATTTGGCTCAATGCCAATAAGGTCTCCTTCACATTTGAAAGCCATTACACAATCTTCCCATCCGATATGTGTAAGACGTAACTTGTAATTAACCTTTCCATCCTTAACATATTGAAGATATTTTTCTGCAAGGTCTGTAGCAAGTTCTTTCGTTTCCTCATGTTTGAGGTGTGTGTCACGAAGTAAAGTAACTCCGTTAAGACGGACACTACTATTGTTATTGCAATATAACGAGTTCTGGAAACAATGAATATTTGGTAAAGACCATTGTAGGTTATTTCTAGACTCTGTTGTTAAATCCAAACTAATGTACTTGAAATTCTCCATATTCTTAATTGATTTAATTTTACCCTGCAAAAATACTATTATTTTTTTAAACTACCAAGGAAATAACGTTAAAGAATGTTATACGTTCTTTCTTTTTTATTTTTAATTTTTTCTTTCTATAGGTCCTAGGACCCTAAAAATTATATTAAATAATTTTTGTTAACCCAAGGAATAGTAGGTTCCATTCCTTGGGTTCCTCATACTCATTCGAGTACTGCTGTAAATTATTTAAAGTGAATAAACGTGTACTTCATCGAACAAATCGTCACACTCTCCACATAGAAAAATATCATCTGCCATATAGTTGTGCTTATCACCCTTAAAATAATTGTCAAGACGTGTTACATATTCAGCGTATTTTTCATCGTGCATAAGGTCAAACCGGTTACATTTCATCCGGTATTCTTTTACTAACGAACTGCCATCCTCACGATAGAATAAGGTAGGTACGTGATATGAATTTGTTTCCAAAATAAATAACTCTGCCGGTTCACAACGATAAGAATAATCTTTGCAATCAGCAAGAAGCATTGCTAATGTAACAATACGACCAAGGTTATCTGGGTCTGACACACCTTTCAAACCGGTAAGTGTAAGTGCATTTTGTTTCATACGAAAAAGTAAATTTAATGTTTGTTTAACTTCAGTTAATAATAAATCAATCCAATCTCATTCCAGTCATCATCGCACTCTGCGACATGAGTAAGTTCCATATCAACGTGTCCTACATCAGAAAAGTCTATACCATCAGATGCTACAAGTTCTGCATATTTTAAAGCCTTCTTGTCATTCTCTGACGAAAAATATTCACTATCAGGAATAAATTCCTCTCCGTTAATAACACAACGAAAATCAGCTCTGTATCGTTTTAAACTCATATTATATGTTTTAATAGTACAAAGGTAATAATAAAAATTGAAATAACCAAGGAAAATACTAACTTTAACATAAGTTTAACATTCACCGCACCCAAGACACATAAAATGAACGTAAAGTATGATAGTGAATGGCGGAAGCCAATTTTAATGCTGAAGATACTGACCGGAATTTCTTAGCCTTTAGACTGTCATAAGTAAGGATAGGAATAAGTCTATCCCCAATGTTTTCTATACGCTCTATATAAGCGTCACGAAGCATCACCGGAGTTGTAAGTACAATGTAAGTTCTCATATTACTTGTTTTAAGGGCTATAGAGCCATTTGTTCTATTTAGACGATAAACTTTATGCCAAGAGAAAAATAAACGCTTAGAAACAATTTTTATCCGATTAGAATAAACTCGTCACCATCCTTATAAGGTATGTTTTTTCCCCTCACAAGAGCATTAATATCTTTTTCAGAAAAGTTAAACATATCTGCTTCATCAGTGCCATGAACAAGATATACATATTCATTATCTTTACATTCAGCCGGTACTAATGAACTGATTGTGTATGTCTCTTTAATACAGCCGTTTTCACCTATTAATGCAAGGTCACGGCCAAGAATAATGTCCGGATTAAATTCTTTCTTGCTCATTGTGTAACTACCTTATATGTTATTAATTATACTGCAAAGGTAGTTATTTTTTATCTAAATACCAAAAAAATTATATTAAACGATGTTAATTAAATGTTAATAAATAAAAAAAAATGGCAGACGTTAGAAAAACGCTGCCAGTAAAATTGTCACTTTTTCTACTTATGCCGCGTAAATTGCGTCATAAAAAGTGACAAAGAAGATTAAAGAGATTAAGCGTTAAATGCCGCAAAAGCCCTAACCCTGTGACTGCCGTGCTTGAAGTAGCTGAGGACGTAGCCATTTGACGGACCCAAGAACCACGCATGGTAGCCGTTGCACTCAGAAGACGACCAAAGCCAAAAATAGAGCAAATCTGCATCTTTCAGCATCATTAGTGAGATATTAATCTGTAAGGTATTATGTGACATCTTTTTAAGTTCACCGATTGCACCAATATACCAATCATCGGCTTTTGTACCCTTAGTCTTAAACTCTTTGATGTATTTAAAGGCCGGATAATCCTTATCCTTATATCCACTTGAATTTATAACGCTATTGGTCAATTCTTTTCCGTTGAAAGATTTTTCACGATTGTCATAATCGACACTTGCGTTAATAAGAGGACGTTTTCCCCATTCAAGTTTACTCCATTCTTTTTCAGTCTCCTTACGTGAAAGGACAACTGGTTTCCCGTCCTCGTTGAAAAAACCAACTACACCGATAATATCATCATCAATCTCCGGTATATATTGTGAACGATGAATGTACCTTTTTTCCCCGTTATCATCTACAACACAGAAATCACCGATAGCAATTTCACTATCTTTAATTTCTTGTGGCATAATGGCATCCAGCGTATCGTAAAGTTGCTTAACAAGTCCATTCTTTCCGTCCTTTACGCTAACCTTTTCGTCAGTAATGAACATCTTACGGGCACAAATCTGTGTAAATTCATTATTAATAAAAAACTCCGTTCCTGCTGGAATAATTGCCTTAAAAACCACACATTTCTTTCCAAAACCTCCACCGGCTTCATTAAAACATAATAAAGCATGAATGAAACCACCTTCTATTGAATTAAAGCCTTCCTCATTATAACTGCGGTTCTGTTGGTTTGCTACAAGTTCGCGATTCAATTTTACGATTGTTCCCCTACATGGTGTGGTATAAGTGTCTTTTGAATGTTTACTTAAAGACTTGTAACAAACAATGTCTTTCTTAGCCACCATCATTTTGATGTTTGTCGATAAACACATAATCTCTTTTCTCCTTTTATTTATTTGTTTCTAATCTTTATGCAAAGGTACTAATAAAATTTGATTTAACCAAATATTTTGAGTTAATTGATGTTAATATAATTTACAAATTTTCGGCAATAAACGCGTTTATTGCCGTTTTTTAGTTTTTAATCGTTCATCACTTTAACCCATACAAACATAGTATCAGAACCATCCCCACAGTCTGCGCCATCGGCACAAAACATAAATTCATTTGGCTTGGTAATATTTACCTCACGCTCATGGCAAGAACAAGCACCAATTTTATCATTCTTGAAATAATTCTTTGCTTCATCATAGCACATCTGACCAATCTCCTGAAGATTATAGTCATAAGATGGATTAACACTGGCTGAATAAATTCTGACTTTCATATCAATCTATTTTTATTTGTTTGACTTATATGTTAATTAATCTAATGTCTGAAAGAAATAGGATAGTTCTTCATCTTTACCGGCTTCCTCATAATGATTAATAATTTCATCATAAGTCTGATAATAAAGATTAGAATAAAACTTTACAAGGTTTTCCTTACCTTCTATTCCATGAAATCTCCAACTTTTATAGTTAACAGATAGGCAGTATTCTGTGATTGCTTTGATATCGTCAATCCAACTCTCCATAATGCGTTTATGAGTATCTTTAATAGACGGAATACCATAGCACTCTGCAATCGCTAAATCAGAGAAGAAAGTGTATTTGCGTTCATATCCACTTGCATCCTCAAGCATTGCTTCAAATACCAGTTCTTCGTTGGCCGCATATGTAAATACATTCATATTAATTGAAATTTAAATGATTATTCTTCGTCCCCGTCAGTTTCTTCTTCGTAATCATCTTCATCATCCTCATAATCGTATGGGTCGATGTAGTCTTGCCAGACTTCTTGATTATCGAAAATCTCTTCCACAAATTCAGACATTTCCTTTTCAACGTCCCATTCGTTCATTGACTCAAGATTGCCGTACGCGTTGAATTTTACATAATCATCACTCCATGAGTCTACCTTACCAAAAAACAAGGCTCTTGCAGCGTCATAAGGTTTCTCAAACATTTCATTGAAGAAATCATCTGTGAACTCATGCACTTCTCCATCACCTCCGCGATATTCGCTACAATACTGATTGAAAATGCTAAGTCTGTCATTGAAATCAAGTTCATCAAACTTATTTTTAAATGTCTCTAACTCCATATCTTTTTGTTTTAAATTGACGTTGCAAAGGTAAGCATTTTATCTCAAATAACCAAGGAATTTTAATGATTTAACATTACTTTAACATTTCTCACCACCAAGCGAAACCACCATAAATCAAATAAAGTATTGTCATTATAATAAAATACCGCATAAATGTTTTACCAGTATGTCCTTCATTTTCGCATACAGCGGATAAAGTCCAAATCAACGGAACAACACCATATAATAACCCCAAGGATTACTTCTTTAATTGTAAAACTAATCATGCGGCTAAAAGTTCATAAAAGTTATACTCAAATTTCAAGGCTCTGATATCCGGAATGAAATTCCATATAATATCACTTGTTTCTTTTCCGCCGGCTTTCTGCTTATTGAAAACGTGTGCCTCCTTGATGTTTTCTGTAAGATGTAACTCACCATCCTTGATGGTAACATAATATTTCATGTTATCTTCGTTACGCTTACTACAAATAACAATAAATTCATTATTACTTGTCCTCCAACGTGGTTTACGTCCGGTTCTCCTTGAGAGCAATGCACTCAATGCTTTCTGATAATCATAAGTCCGGTCGGCAGAATATCTGCTATATAGGAGGAAACATTCTTTTTCACCATTATCAAACTTGTCATTTAAAATCTGCCAGAACTCTTCCTCTGATTTAGGTGAAATAGTATAACGTGAAGAAAATTCTTTCCCCTCCTCTTTTTCCCAGTAAGTAAAATGTAATCCAAGATTTTTAATCGCAAACTCAAGAGACACGGCACATTCCTCACCGGATAAAATAAGGTTTTTAACTACATTAAATGTTGTCGTTGTAGTATGTTTTCCATAGACAGATAATGCCAGATAATATCCGAAACTTCCACCACGTCTATCATATTCATCGTCAGAAGCCAAATCCTTTGCTAGTTTCTGTTTGTAACTATTATTCCATTCTTCAAGAAATGAAACAATTTCATCATGGGTGTAAACTTTCTTATACCCTTTGAAATTCCAACATTCCCAGTTACGTGAACGTTTATGGCTACCACACTCCCACACATTATTATCACCTAATTGAATCATCGGAATGAAACCTTCCTTAGTCTTGATGAACATCGACTTATATAAAATCGTATAACTCATATTAATCTATTTTTATTTGTTTAACCTTCCATTTCCTTCAGATGTCCCATTGTGGAATAAAGATGTTCAAAAGCAATTTCTTTCTTTTCCTTGTCGCTGATTACTTGCCAAAGAATACTCTGTAATGCCTTACCATCAAGTTCATTGATGTTATGAACCTCATAGTTATCATCAATACACATTACGGAATTTCCTTGTTTGAAAAGGTCTTTAATCACCTTCCTTTCCTTATGTTTGAAAACACCACATATCACTTCTGATGTGACACGCTTCTTTAATCTTACTTTACCAGTGGTACGTCCATCAACTTTCTCCTTAATCAGTTTGAGAGTTTTGCTTTTTGTAATCATATATATTCTATTTTTTTTTTAATTCTGTTGCAAAGGTACAAATAAAAAACGAGACTACCAAAATAGTCTCGTTAAAGAACGTTAATATTATTGTTAAAAATGGTTTAACGTCTGCCACCACTATGGCGATTTGTGTTTCTATGTGTGTTTCCGATGGGTTTTCGTGGTGGTACCGGTTTTATTACCGGTCTGTTATGTCGGGGAGGAGGCAACGGCCTCGTATAAACACGTCTGGGAGTGTAATATCCGTAATAGTTTGCGGGATATGGATAGTAGTATACTGTTGGGGTTGGTTCTACGACAGCCACATAACCGGCATCGGCACAACTCAAAAGCAAAAGTGAAAGGCAAAATATAATCGAATAGAGAATCCTTTTCATCTTAACTTAATTTTATCTTTATTATAAATAGCCGGAAACATGATGTTTACTCCACACTATCTACTATCTTCATCTTTTTCTTCTTCCGGCTTTGCTGATACATTTTCTTTTGTTCCTTACGAACTTCATTCCAATATTGTTCCTCTTTCTTAGTGCCTACATAGTCAGTCGTATAGGTTGTTGTAACTTCTCCATTCTCATTGTAAGACGTTGTATAAGTGGTATGATATACCGGTTTTCCTGTCTCTGCATGAGTATCTACATAGGTATTTGCACGATAGGTATCATCATTTACCGGTCTTACATTCCTTGGCTGCTGTGCCGTCAAACGTCCTCTGTCATTGAGATATTGACTATTCTCCCTTACAAAGTTACGATAGTGGTCAGGACGATAGACACTATTGTCAGTATATGTACGTGTAAAATCCGGCTTATAACCATAAGGGCGATTAGGAACATAGTAACTGGTTCCACAACTTGTAAGTACAAGACTTACCAGACAAATCAAAAACAATATATTCTTTTTCATATAATCCTCCTCCAAATTCCCAATCTAACATCCCGCCAGCAGCAGCTTTAGGGCACTTACCTGACAGTATATCTCAAAGTGTAATAACTTTCGTCGAGACCGGAAACTCAAAATATACATCCGGATAGGGCTCGTCCTTCAATGAAAAATGCCACCATTCACAATCTAACGGGGAAAAGCCGTTCCGCATCATAACGTTTTGAAGAAGCATCCTGTTTTCATACTGTTCGTCAGTCACCGCATGGCTGTCGGGATGAGATATCTCGCTGAACAGATCAAAAGGGCTTCCCATATCCAGCTCTTTTCCTGTCCGCATATCCAGCAGGGTAAGGTCAACCGCACTTCCCCGGCTGTGAGATGACTGGCTGGCAATATAACCCCTCTGAAACAATTCCTGTTTTTCAAGCTCAGGATAAAAATACGGCTTCATCCTCAGATCCAGATCCTCAATTCCCCATAGTACAAAATGTTTTACCGCTATCGCCGGACGGTAAGCGTCAAATACCTTCAGACGATATCCCTGTACGTTCAATTCACCCGCCGCTGCCTTTAAGGCACGTGCTGCCTCTTTTGTCAGAAGTGCGACAGGCTCCTCGTAACCGTCTATCCGGTCCCCGATAAAATTGAAGGTTGAATAATAACGGATCTCCTGCACAATGCCCGGCACAAAATCCGCCAGCATCACAAAGTCGGAGGAATCTGTCTCCAAACTATGTTTACGATCCATTCAGGCACCTCGCTTTCCTGCAAAAATCAAGCCATCTCCCGGCTATCAATTACAGCTGCTTCCATTATCTGGCATTATTATATTTATCGAATCCTCTCTGAACCTCCGCTGTACGGATACCGGCGCGTGCTGCCGCCTCTTGGATCGAAAGCAAGCCATCCGATACCAAACCATAAAGTGTTTGCTGAATCCCTCGCTGCAATCCCTCAGCCAGACCATCTTCATAGGATATCGCCTTTTCATTCCTAATATGTAGTTCCTCGTCATATTCCGTGAGTATCATCGCCTTCGCCTCCACCCTATGAGCAACCAGGATATCCTCGAGTATCCCCTGCTCTATGCACTCCTTCACTGCTCCGTCTATCGCCTCTCCCAGCTCCATCCCTGCCTTGAAGTTGATGCGTATCTTATGTATCAGTGCTGAGTAGTCCTTAAGCCTCTCGCACCTCTTCATCAGCTCACGGTTATGCCCGTAGTTGATGTTAATCAGCACCGCCCTGCACTCGACGGACGGTTTAAACACCGTCTGCCCTGCATACGCGTCGCTCATCCGCATTTCCCTCATGTCAGGCTCTTCCTGTGTCCCATTATAGAATATCACGAACTGCGGCGTCGGCAGAGACATAAGCCTGCT
>ERZ842401.4513-NODE-4513-length-16145-cov-3.582163_pt1 | contig 16145 bp, 16 predicted proteins | sample MGYA00521270_ERZ842401 | MGnify/ENA primary metagenome ERZ842401 (study PRJEB31892, sample SAMEA3878208) | bioreactor metagenome | biome: Moose rumen | place: Sweden | collected 2011-10 | study: EMG produced TPA metagenomics assembly of the PRJEB12797 data set...
AGAGATTTACAAGGGTGCCTTATCTTGGGTATTTAACTTTAGAACCTTATTATATTTTACATGGTCAGATTTGGCGTCTCATTTCGTGGATTATTATACCTCCTCAGACTAGCATTATTTGGGCTTTGTTTATGTTCCTTCTGTATTATCAGCTGGGAACTACTTTGGAGCAGTCATGGGGAGCATTCAGATTTAATTTGTACATTTTTGGAGGAATGCTTTTTACTGTTCTTGGAGCTTTTATTACTTATCTTATTTATGGAAGTGCATTGCCGGTTGGCTATATTGGACAGATAACAAGTACCTATTACATTAACTTGTCTATATTTTTAGCTTTTTCTACTTGTTTTCCAGATATGCAGGTTTTGTTGTATTTCATCATTCCTATTAAGATGAAATGGATGTCTATTTTTTATTTGATTATTGTTGGATATAGCGTTTTTAGTTATATTTCTATGGGTGCATTATATGCCGCTGTGCCTATTATTGCATCGCTTTTGAATTTCTTGATATTCTTTATGATGACTAGAAATTTACAAAGATACAATCCAAAAGATATTCATAGAAGAGCAGAGTTTAAGCGTCAAGCCACTCCGCCTAAGACACAATACAGAGACGGTACTCCTATTGCTAGACATAAATGTGCCGTATGCGGCAGGACTGAAATCACAAATCCAGAGTTGGATTTTAGATTTTGTAGTAAATGCAATGGAAATTATGAATATTGTAGCGATCATTTATTTACGCATACACATATTCACTAAAATAAATAAAGAGGGAATTTATTAATGAGCGAAGAAGTAGTTAGCAAAAATTTTATTGAGTTAGAAATTGATAAGGACTTAAAGGAAGGTGTCTATGACCATGTTTGCACCCGTTTTCCACCGGAGCCAAATGGTTATTTACACATTGGACATGCCAAATCAATAATCCTAAATTATGGTTTGGCGCAAAAATATAATGGCGAATTCCATATGAGATTTGATGACACAAATCCTACAAAAGAAAAGGTAGAGTTTGTTGATTCTATAAAGGCTGATATCAAATGGCTCGGAGCTGATTGGGGTGAGCATTTATATTTTGCATCCAATTATTTCGATAAGATGTATGAGGTAGCCGTAGATTTAATTAAAAAGGGTTTGGCTTATGTCTCAGATTTATCAGCCGAGGAAATGAGAGAGTATCGTGGCGATTTTGAAAAGCCAGGCAAAGAGGATCCAAATAGAAATAGATCCATTGAAGAAAACCTTGCTATGTTTGAGGATATGAAAGCAGGAAAATACGAGGATGGCAGCCATACTCTTAGAGCCAAAATCGACATGGCATCACCTAACATTAACATGAGAGACCCAATTCTCTATAGGGTGGCCCACATGACACACCACAATACAGGCGATAAATGGTGTATTTATCCTATGTATGATTTTGCTCATCCTTTGGAGGATGCTTTTGAGGGTATTACTCATTCTATTTGTACACTTGAATTTGAGGACCATAGACCTTTGTATGATTGGGTTGTTAAATCGGCAGGATTTGAGAATCCACCTAGACAAATAGAATTTGCAAAAATGTATCTTACCAATGTTGTAACTGGCAAGCGCTATATTAAAAAGCTTGTAGAAGATGGTATCGTAGACGGATGGGATGATCCACGTCTTGTATCCATTGCAGCCCTTAGAAGAAGGGGCTTTACTCCTTCATCTATTCAGAAATTTGTGGAGCTTTCAGGTGTATCAAAGGCAAATTCTTCATCGGATTATGCTATGCTTGAATACTGCATTCGTGAGGATTTAAAGGCTAGTAGAAGTCGCGTCATGGCTGTGCTTGACCCAGTCAAGCTTGTCATTGACAATTATGAAAGCGATGATGTCGAGTGGCTTGATGCTCCAAATAATCTGGAGAATCCTGCTCTTGGCTCAAGAAAGATTCCATTTGGCAAAGAATTGTACATAGATAGAGAGGATTTCATGATTGAACCTCCTAAGAAATATTTTAGACTTTATCCTGGCAATGAGGTTCGTCTCATGAATGCTTATTTTGTCACATGTACTAGCTTCGAGACAGATGAGAATGGTAAGGTTACTTGCATTCATTGTACTTATGACCCTGCTACAAAGGGCGGAGATAGCCCTGATGGACGTAAAGTTAAAGGCACAATTCATTGGGTCGCAGCAAAAACAGCACTTCCTGCTGAAATACGTCTATATGAAAATATTGTAGACGAAGAAAAAGGAGTGTATAATGAAGATGGTAGTTTAAATCTTAATCCAAACTCACTTACTGTTCTAAAGGATTGCTTGGTAGAGCCTTCTTTAAAGGATGCCAAGGCGTATGATAGTTTCCAATTTGTTAGACAAGGATTTTTCTGTGTGGATGCTAAAGATTCTAAAGAGAACGCTTTAGTATTTAATAGAATTGTCTCATTAAAGAGTTCGTTCAAGTTGCCAGCAAGCAATTAGCATAAGAAAAGGATTGTAGCATGAATTTATTATCAGGAATGGAAAAGTTTGGCTTCTCTATGGATGGGGAGCTGGATATTTTAGCTGAGGAAAAGGGCAAGAAGGAGGAAGGCAAGACACAGAGCGCCGCTCCAGTTGTCAAACAGGAAAAGGATTTTGTTATTGATAAAAAGGTTCGTTGCCCTATATGTGACAAGGATTTTCCAATAAAATCAGTTTTAGCTACTAAGCTAAAAAGGCTAGAACCTGATTTTGATTTGAGACCTAATTACGAGCATGTTGATAAAATCAAATATGATTTTATGTCATGCCCTAATTGTGGATACTCTGCCTTAGATACTACTTTTGCGAAGATTGATACAGCCAGAGCTAAGCTTATCAGGTCTGAGTTTTGCCCAAGCTTCAAGCCGCAAAAGGAAGAATTGCCAGAAACATATTCCTACGAATATTCTATTGAAAAATTCAAGCTTGCATTAATTTGTACTATGAAAAAGAGGGCAAAGATGTCTGAAAAGGCATATGTTTGCTTGAAGATTGCTTGGCTAAGACGTGCGCAGCTAAAGGAATTAGAAGGCAGTAAAGAAACTGATCCAAAAGTTATTGAGATGGTCAAAAAGGAATACGAAGGCTTTTATTCGCAAGCTTATGAGGGATTCCTTAAGGCTATATCTACTGAGACACCACCTTATTGTGGTATGGCATCAGAAGCTGTAGATTTTATGCTTGCCAATATGTCTGTTTATTATAAAAAATATGACCAAGCCATGAAACTTATAGCAAGGCTTATTCAATCCCCAAGCACATCTAGAAAGCTGAAGGACAAATGCTTGGAATTAAAAGAAGAGATAACAGCAAAGCAAGCAGCTAAATAAACAATCAACACATATCAGTTTTCTGGTATGTGTTTTTTTGAGGTAAATATGAACTGGATTAAATATTCAATAAACACAACAACAGATGCTGAGGATATTGTCAGTGCAACCCTTATAGAACTAGGGATAGACTCCATTGAAATCGAAAACAACGTTCCAGTTGCTGGAGACAAGCAGGGAGGAGAATTCGAAGAACTACAACCGGATTTGCCTATTGATGACGGTACTTCAAAAGTTTCCTTTTATTTGTCTGATGAAGAGGACCATGAGGACATTATATCAAGTGTGAAGGCTTCTCTAATCGAGTTGAAGGAGACTATGGACATAGGCTGTGGTACTATTGATACATCTTTGACAAAGCAAGAGGATTGGATAAACAATTGGAAGGAATTTTTTAAATCCTTCTGTATAGATGATATCTTAATAAAACCTACCTGGGAGGATGTTAAGGATCTTGATAAGGATAAGCTTTTAATTGAAATAGACCCAGGTGTATCCTTTGGTACAGGTAAACATGAAACGACTCAGCTTTGTATTCGTCAATTAAAAAAATATCTTAATAATAATGACGAGGTATTAGATATAGGATGCGGCAGCGGTATTCTATCGATTGTTTCCTTAAAGCTTGGGGCTAATCATGTGGTTGGTACAGATATAGATGAGGATTGTATATCTAGTACTTATGAAAATTTTGAGGTTAATCACATAGATAAATCCTCTGGAGATTTTTATGTAGGAAATCTCACAGATGATAAAGATTTGCAACAAAAAGTTGGATTTGAAAAATATGATATTGTAGTTGCCAATATTTTGGCGGATATTATAATTGGTATGGCTGAAGCTATTCCTCCTACCATGAAGGATGGGGCGTTATTTATTTCTTCAGGAATCATCGATTTTAAAGAAGAAGAAGTAAAGACGGCACTACAAGCTGTGGGTCTTACTATCGTAGAGGTCAATCACCAGGGCGAGTGGGTGAATATTACAGCTCGCAAGTAATATGCAACAGGTTTTTATAGATTACGAGCCAGAAAATGGAAAACTAAATATTACAGGTAGCGATGCACATCATCTTATTAAAGTTGTGAGATTAAAAGTTGGTGAGCGCATAAGAGTCTCTACCGCGTCTATGAATAATTATATTTGTCAGGTTGAGCAGGTGGCTGACAAGGATTTAACAGTCCAGGTTGTTGAACAAGTAGCATCTACCGAATTATGCAATAAAATTTACCTATTCCAAGCTTTGCCAAAGGGCGATAGAATGGAAACCATAATAGAAAAATGTGTGGAGTTAGGTGTTTACGAAATTGTTCCTGTAGAGATGAAAAATTGCATTGTTAAGCTTGATGACAAGAAACGCAAGACAAAGGTAGAAAGATATCAGGCCATTGCTAAGTCAGCGGCAGAGCAATCCAAACGTTCAATTATTCCTAACATCCACCAGGTTATGGATTTTAAATCAGCTTTTGATTATGCAAAGAATTTGGATAGAATCTTATTGCCATTTGAAAGCAAGAATGGCATGCAGGACACATTTTCCCTTATTAAATCCATTAAATTAGGTCAGTCCATTGGGGTATTTATTGGACCAGAGGGTGGATTTGATAAAAATGAAATTGATATGGTTAGAGAAAGTGCAGAAATCATTTCATTGGGACATAGAATACTTAGAACAGATACGGCAGCAATATGCTCACTTAGCATGTTGATGCTTAGATGTGAGGAATTACAATGATATATCTAGACAATTCAGCTACAACTTCATGCTTTGATGAAGCTGTGGATATAATGACAGAGGCTCTAAAGGATAACTTTGGAAATCCTTCCTCATTACATAATATGGGCACTAAGGGTAAGGACTATTTAAAAATAGCCAGAAAGCAGATTGGAGCTACATTAGGTCTCAAGGTCAAAAATCCTAATGACGAAAGAAAACTTGAATCAAGCATTGTTTTTGTTTCGGGAGGAACCGAAGGCAATAATCTGGCAATAAAGGGTGTTTGCGAGCGCCGTCAAGGTAGAGGAAAGCACATTATCACTACTAAAATCGAGCACGCTAGTGTTTTGAATACATTCAAATATCTTGAAAATCATGGCTTTGATGTAACATATCTTGGGACAGACAATTACGGCGTTATCTCTTTGGATGAATTGAAATCAGCAATTCGTGAGGATACAATTCTGGTTTCTATAATGATGGTCAACAATGAAATCGGTTCTATTCAACCTATTTCTGAGGCTGGCAAATTAATCAAATCTATAAATGAGAATACTGTATTTCATGTAGATGCCGTACAAGCATATGGCAAAATGCCAATCAACCCTGTTGAAATGAATATAGATTTGCTAACTGTTAGTGGGCATAAAATTCATGGTCCTAAGGGCTCGGGATTTGTTTACATGAGAGACAATCTTTTAGTGGCTCCTCAAATAATAGGTGGTGGTCATGAGAATGGAATGCGTTCTGGTACGGAAAACGTTCCTGCGATTGCCGGACTTGGGGTAGCAGCTAAGCTTTGCTTTGAAAATCTTGAAGCCAACATTAAACACATGTATGAGCTGAGAAATCGATTCATTAATGGCATTAAAGATATTGAACATGTATCAATTAACGGTCATTTGGACGAAGCTAATGCTCCCCATATAGTCAGTGTTTCGATAGACGGCAACAGAACTAAAGCGCAGGTTATTTTAAATGCCCTCCAAAGCAAAGATATTTATGTTTCTGCTGGCTCAGCTTGTTCTTCTAACAAACCAGGCATAAGCGAAACGCTTAAAGCCATCGGCTTAGATAAAAAGCTATTGGAAAAGACCATCAGATTTAGCTTTTGCCCTGAAAATACATTTGAAGAAATTGATGCGGCAGTAGCTGCATTAAAAGAGATTGTACCGCTTATGGTACTTTAGAAAGTAGGTTGTAATGACATATCAAGCATTTTTGATAAAATATTCAGAAATTGGTGTTAAAGGAAAAAATAGATACGTTTTTGAGGATGCCCTAGTCAGACAAATCAAGCGTTCTTTAGATAATGTGGAAGGGAATTTCACTGTAAAAAAGCAGAGCGGTAGAATTTTTATATCAGTAGATGGAGACTATGACTATGAGGATACTATCGATGCTCTTAAACATGTCTTCGGTATCAGCGCTATTTGCCCTACTGTTGTGGTAGAAGATTTGGGCTTTGATAAGATGGCAGAGGATGTTATTAGATTCGTTGATGAAGAATTCCCTGACAAGAATTTTTCATTTAAAGTAATGGGTAGAAGAGCTAATAAAAATTATCCTATGACTTCAATGGAAGTTGCTGCTTCACTTGGAGAAAGGCTACTAGACGCTTTTCCTGAGATGCATGTTGATGTTCATAATCCTGATAGGATTATATATGTCGAGGTTCGTGAAAATATTGCTATTTATGCAACAGAGATTCCTGGACCTCATGGAATGCCAGTTGGCACTGCTGAAAAGGCAATGCTTCTTTTATCGGGTGGTATAGATTCACCGGTAGCAGGTTATATGATTTCAAAAAGAGGCGTTACCCTATCTGCTACATATTTCCATGCACCACCTTATACATCCGAAGAAGCCAAGCAAAAGGTTGTCGATTTGGCAAAGCTGGTTGCCAGATATTCAGGCCCAATAGATTTACATATTGTCAATTTTACAGATATTCAATTATATATATATCAGCAATGCGCTCATGAGGAACTAACCATCATAATGAGAAGATATATGATGAGAATTGCAGAACATTTCGCCAAGGAGAACGACTGCATTGGTCTTGTTACTGGAGAATCTATAGGTCAGGTTGCTAGTCAAACCATGCAATCTTTAAACTGCACAAATGCTGTATGCACACTTCCTGTGTATAGACCTTTAATAGCTTTTGATAAACAGGATATTGTAGATATCTCTGAAAAGATTGACACCTATGAAACATCTATTTTGCCCTATGAAGATTGCTGTACTATTTTTGTTGCTAAGCATCCCGTTACAAAGCCAAAGCTTGAGGCTATAGAAAAACACGAACATAATTTGGATGAAAAGATAGATGAGCTTATGAAGCAGGCCATTGATTCAGTTGAAATTATTAAAGTAAGGTAAAAAAATATGAGCTTTGCTTTTAAAAGCAAAGCTCATAATAATTTACTGCCATGATTAAGATTAGACGATGTAATCCTTTAATGTAGCCATGACATCTTCTGCATCACCCTCAGCATGAACAGTAAGATCGATAGGCTTAGATAAGTCGAGTGAGAAGATACCCATTATAGACTTAGCATCGATTACATAACGTCCGCTAACAAGATCAAAATCATAGTCAAACTGGCTAATAGTATTAACAAATGACTTTACCTTGTCAATTGAGTTAAGAGAAATTTGAACTGTTTTCATTCTGCTTGCCTCCTCTAAAGATTTATATGAATATAAAATCATGTTAAATCAAAGATACACAAAAGTCAATAAACTGTTGGATATTTCAAGGAAAATACAATTTCTTGGTATTTGATTATTAAGAAAGGTTTAAATTAATGAAAAAAGCTGCGTTACATAATCTTGGTTGCAAGGTAAATGCATACGAGACTGAAGCTATGGAAGAACTCCTTAAAAAGGATGGCTTTGAAATAGTTGGATTTGATGAAAAGGCAGATGTATATGTTATAAACACTTGCTCTGTTACGAATATTGCTGATAGAAAATCTAGGCAGATGATACATAAATGCAAAAAGCTTAATCCAGAGGCTTGTGTCGTGGCAGCTGGTTGTTATGTACAGAATTTTGGTAAAGATATTGCTTCAGAATTAGGCGCTGATATCATCATTGGAAATAACAAAAAGAATGATTTGGTAGAAAAAATCCATGAGTACTTTGATAATCTAGGTGTTGGTATGGAACCTATCTTAGATTGCATGGATATAAATGATGGAAATGTGTCATACGAAAATATGATTATAGAAAAGGATTCCGAGCACACCAGAGCTTTTGTCAAAGTGCAGGATGGATGTAATCAGTTCTGCTCCTACTGTATAATTCCTTTTGCAAGAGGACGAATTAGGAGTCGCGAGATATGTGATGTGGTAACTGAGGTGACTGGTCTTGCAAGGGCTGGCTACAAGGAAGTAGTTGTTACAGGAATTCATTTAAGTTCCTTTGGAAACGGCACGGATTATGATTTGGCTGATCTGCTTGAAGCGATTCAAAACATTGATGGGATTGAGCGTATTAGATTAGGCTCATTAGAGCCTCAAATCATCACAGAAGATTTCGCAATTAGGATTTCAAAATTGAATAAATTATGCCCACATTTTCATCTTTCATTACAATCTGGATGTGATACAGTATTAAAACGAATGAACAGAAAATACACAATTGCCCAGTATACTAAGGGAGTCGAAATTCTAAGGAATTATTTTGATGATCCTGCTATTACAACAGATATTATTGTTGGTTTCCCAGGGGAGACAATAGAAGAATTTAACCAAACCTTAGATTATGTAAATGAAATTTCCTTTGCAGAATTACATGTTTTTGCATTTTCTAAGAGAGCAGGAACAAAGGCGGCTACAATGCCAGACCAGATTACAAACGCAGTCAAAAAGGAGCGTAGTGCCAAACTTATATCACTTGGTAATATAAAAACTTTGGAATACCGTAATAACCATATTGCAAAGAAGCTTGATATTTTGTTTGAAGAAAAGACAACTATAGATTCCGAAGAATATTTCATAGGTTTTTCAAAAGAATATATTAAATGCGCTATAAAGGCTAATGATAAGGATTATTCAAATAATATTATTGAAGCAAAATCCACTCATTTGTCTAGTGATAAAGAGTACTTGATTGTTGAAATTTAAGGCTTTCTATATTAGAATAAGGTCAATAGTAGCAGGCAATTTTGGATTATTTCATTTTTAAGAGACGAGGTTAGTATGGCAGATTTAAGTAATACACAATATTTCAAGGTTCAAAAGGAAAATCCTGTCGGAGTAAAGGAAGTCCTTGAACAAGTATATGGTGCTTTGTCAGAAAAAGGCTATAATCCGGTAAATCAGATAGTTGGATATATTATGTCCGGTGACCCTACATACATTACCAGTCATAATAACGCAAGAAGCCTTATTATGAAGGTTGAACGTGACGAACTTGTTGAGGAACTTCTTAAAGAATACATTCTTAGTGAAAGCTGGAATAAATAATGAGTGGCAGAATTCTTGGACTTGATTATGGTACTAAAACAGTTGGGGTCGCGATTAGTGACCCTTTACTTTTGACTGCACAAGAGCTTGAAACTATCAAAAGAGAACGCCCTAATGCTTTGAGACATACTCTTGTTAGAATAAAAGACATATGTGAACAGTACCAAGTTGAATTAATTGTGCTGGGTTATCCTAGAAACATGGATGACTCAGAAGGATTTAGATGTGAGGATACTAATAAATTTAAAGAATTACTTGAAAAACGTGTAGATATTCCGATTACATACGTGGACGAACGCCTTACCACTGTTTATGCAGATGAAATATTAGAGGAATCTGGAGTAGATAAAAAAGACCGCAAAAAATATATTGATCAAATTGCGGCGGCTATTATTTTACAGGACTATTTAGATAATTATCGTAAATGCGATAGTCCTAAAGGAGATTAAATTCATGGAGCAAATTATTCTTACCGCTGATAGTGGAGATGAATTAAAAGTTTTTGTACTTGAAGAAACTCAGCTTTCTGGCATCAAATATTTGTTAGTATGTGATAGCGATAGTGATGATGAGGATTCAAATGCATTTATCCTAAAGGAAGTGGCTGATGAAAATTCCGATGTTGTTTATGAAATACTAGAAGACGACGTTGAATTTGACGCAGTTGCAAAACTTTTTGAAGAATTAATCGGTGACGAGACCGATTTTGATTTTGAATAATTTATTGATTTAGAAATAGGAGGTTATTTTTTGAAAAAGAAAACTGAACAGAAGCCTGATAGGCTAAAGATTATTCCACTTGGAGGTCTTGAGCAAATCGGCATGAATATTACTGCTTTTGAATATAAAGACAGTATTATTGTTGTTGATTGTGGACTTTCATTTCCTGAGGACGATATGTTGGGCGTGGATCTGGTAATACCAGATATATCATATCTAAAGGATAATCAAGATAAGCTAAAGGGATTTTTTATTACTCACGGTCACGAAGACCATATCGGGGCCATTCCTTACGTATTCAAGGAACTTAATTGTTGCCCTATTTATTCAACAAAGCTTACTAATGGACTTATTGAGCACAAGCTTGAAGAGCATAAAATGCTCACAAAGGTAAAAAGAAAAGTCGTAAAATACGGTACACATATCAATGCAGGAGATTTTAGAGTAGAATTTATCCGCACTAATCATAGTATTCAGGACGCGGCAGCACTTGCTATTTATTCTCCAGCAGGAATTATAGTTCATACTGGTGATTTTAAGGTGGATTATACTCCAGTTTATGGAGATCCAATTGATTTACAGAGGTTAGGAGAAATCGGCAAAAAGGGAGTACTTGCCCTTATGTGCGATTCTACAAATGCTGAACGTCCAGGATTTACTGCTTCTGAGAAAACTGTTGGAAAGACTATAGACTCAATTTTTTCAGATAATGACAAAACACGTATTATTATTGCAACTTTTGCTTCCAATGTGGACCGCGGCCAGCAAATTATTTATTCTGCCAATAAATATGGCAGAAAGGTCTGCGTCGAAGGTCGTTCAATGATAAATACCATAGAGACAGCAGCAAAGCTTGGATATTTAAATATCCCAGACAACACTCTTATAGATATAGATTCAATGAAGTCTTATCCAGACGAGAAAATCGTGCTTTGTACCACAGGTTCTCAGGGTGAATCTATGGCCGCTCTTTCTAGAATGGCAAATGGCACCCACAAAAAGGTACAGATAAAGCCAGGCGATATGATTGTATTTTCATCACATCCTATTCCAGGCAATGAAAAAGCTGTATCAAATGTCATTAATGATTTGACTATGCGTGGTGCAGAAATTGTAATGCAGGATGTTCATGTTTCAGGTCATGCTTGTGCTGAGGAAATCAAACTTATCTATTCACTTGTAAGACCTCAGTTCTCAATTCCTGTTCACGGTGAATACAAGCACTTAGTTGCCCAGGCAAAGATAGCTGAGTCTTTGGGATGGGACCATGACCACATTAAGATCCTTAAATCTGGTGATGTTTTAGAATTGGGTGATAACTATTCTAAAATTACTGGTCATGTCCATACTGGAGCAATTATGGTAGATGGTATTGGTGTAGGCGATGTGGGCAACATTGTTCTTAGAGACAGACAAAAACTTGCAGAGGATGGAATTATAATCGTCGTTCTTACTTTGGATTCTGCATCTGGCACAGTTCTTGCAGGACCAGACATAGTATCTAGAGGATTTGTTTATGTCAGAGATTCTGAGGACCTTATGGAGAGTGCCAGAGGAGTTTTATCCGATACTATGCAAGCACTTGAGGAGAAGAATATTACAGATTGGAATAAAATCAAAAACGATATTAGGGACAATTTATCTGATTTTGTTTGGCATGAAACGGGCAGACGTCCAATGATTATTCCGATTATAATGGAAGTTTAAAATGATAGTTGATGAAAGATATACTACATATTTGAATAGTCTTTATCCTGAGCTTCCTGCTGAATTAGAGGAAATTAGAAAAGAAGCTATTTCAAATTATGTCCCAATCATTCGTCCTGAAACAATCAATCTTTTAGAGACTTTGATTTCGGTTTCAAAACCCAAACGAATTTTGGAGGTCGGAGCAGCAGTTGGTTTTTCAGCATGCCTTATGGCTGAAGCAGCAGGAGCTGATTGCACCATTACCACTATAGAAAATTACCCACCCAGGATTCCTATCGCAAATGCGAATTTTAAAAGGATGGGAAAGGAAGGTCAAATCACTCTTTTAGAGGGTGATGCCACGGACATACTTAAAGACCTTACAGGGGAATATGACTTTATATTTATGGATGCTGCAAAGGGACAATACATTAATTTTTGGCCAGAAATCAAAAGACTCATTAAAGATGGCGGCATGGTAGTCACTGATAATGTGCTTCAGGATGGAGATATTATCGAGTCCAGGTTTGCCATAACTAGGAGAAATCGCACGATACATAAAAGAATGCGAGACTATCTTTTTGAACTTACTCACGATAAATGTTTTACAACTACAATTTTACCATTGGGGGATGGAGTTAGTATTAGTGTGAAAGGAACAAAATGAGAAATACGGAATTACTGGTTCCAGCAAGCAGTCTAGAGGTTTTAAAGGTTGCAGTTATTTATGGAGCCGATGCAGTTTATATTGGTGGAGAAGTATACGGCCTTAGAGCTAAGGCTAAGAACTTTTCAAAAGAAGATATGATAGAAGGCATAGCCTTTGCACATTCACATGGCGTAAAGGTATATGTCACAGCTAATATACTTGCCCATAATGGTGATTTAGAAGGTGTTAAGGAATACCTTAGAGAACTTAAAGACATAAAGCCAGATGCACTTATCATTGCAGATCCAGCTATTTTTATGTTAGCCAAGGAAATATGTCCTGACATCGAAAGACATGTGAGCACACAAGCTAACAATACCAACTATGGAACATATAATTTTTGGTACGACCTTGGAGCAAAAAGAGTGGTTTCTGCTAGAGAGCTTTCTTTAGCTGAGATAAAAGAAATAAGAGCTAACATACCAGATGATTTGGAAATCGAAACATTTATACATGGGGCTATGTGTATATCATACTCAGGCAGATGCCTGCTTTCCAACTATTTCACAGGACGAGATGCCAATAGAGGAGAATGCACTCATCCTTGCAGATGGAAATATGCTGTTGTTGAGGAACAGAGACCGGGAGAATATTTACCTGTATATGAAAATGAAAGAGGTACATACATATTCAATTCCAAGGATTTGTGCATGATAGAGCATATTCCGGATTTACTTGCTTCAGGAATAGATAGCTTTAAAATCGAAGGTCGTATGAAGACTGCTCTTTATGTAGCTACTGTTGCTAGGACCTACAGAAAAGCTATTGACGATTGTAAAGAATCATTGGAAAAATACAATGAAAATTTAGACTGGTATAAAGACCAGATTGCAGCCTGCACTTATCGTCAGTTTACCACTGGATTTTTCTATGGTAAGCCATCTGAGGAGTCACAGATTTATGATAATAATACCTACAATATCGGATATACGTATTTAGGCATAGCTGGTAATTTTGACTCGGAAGATTATTTTGAAATCGAACAACGTAATAAATTTTCAGTTGGCGAAACTATTGAAATTATGAAGCCAAATGGAGATAATATAGAAGTAGAAGTCTTAGGTATAAAGGATGAAAATGGTCAGGATATGGAAAGTTGTCCACATCCTAAACAAAAGCTTTATATTAAGCTTAGCGTCAGACCAGATGAATTCGATATTTTAAGACGTAAAGAAGCGTAGAGTTACGAGGAGAATATTAAGATGGCAAAAAACAAATATGTGGCTTATGTAGGAACATATACTCACGAAACCAGTGTTGGTATTTACGTGTATGATGTCAATCCTGATACAGGAGTGATGGTTGAGCAGAGTGTTGCACCAATCAACAATCCATCTGACATCATCAATTCAAAGGATAATAGATTCTTATATTCTATTGCAGATGAAGGTGTTGCATCATTCAAGATTCTTGAAAATGGTGACTTGGAAAAGATGAACCAAGAATGGGTTGGAGGCATGAGAGGCTGCAACCTCTGCGTGGATTCTTTAAATAGATATCTGTTTGTAGCAGGCTATCATGATGGTAGAGTTACCATGATGAAGCTAAATGAAGACGGAAGTATTGCAGGCATTGCTGATGGTATTTTCCATCAGGGAATTGGTAAATCAGTTGCTGATAGACCTCTTTATCCACATTGTACTTGCGTTGAACTTACTCCAGATGAAAAATATCTGTGTGCTGTAGAAAATGGACTACACCAGATTAAAATATACGAAGTAGACTATGAAATGGGAAAGCTTCGTTTGGCTGACATCATTAGATGTACTATGGGCTCAGCTCCTTTAAAAATGAAATTTTCAAATGACGGAAAATATGCCTATGTAATTACTGAAATGTCTAATGAGATTTTAGTGTTTGATTATCATGTAATCCAGGGCCATCCAGATTTTGAAAATATACAGACTGTGTCTCTTCTTGTTGGAGAAGACGAAGAAATCAGCACAGGAACAAATATTAAATTTGGTGATGACGACAAATTTGTTTATGCCAGCGTTGATGGTCTTAATGCTGTTTGTATGTATGAAAGAGATATTAAATCTGGCAAAATCAAATACTTCTCACACAGCTTTATAAGTGGTGATTATCCAAAGAGCTTTGCTATTTTACCAGGGGATAAATATTACGTATCACTCAATCATGATACTAATGAAATCCGAAGCTTCACAATTGATAAGGAAACAGGACATTCGCTTATGCAGAATGCTCCTATCAAAATTGCTAAGCCTAACAGCATAATAGTTGTAAAGATTAAATAGTGTTTTAGAGGCTGTTTTTGCAGCCTCTTTTTTTAGGAGGAAGATAATGGCAGGTTCTACTTTCGGAAATAGAATTTCTATAACAACTTGGGGTGAGTCTCATGGTAGGGCATTAGGCGTTGTAATTGATGGCTTTCCAGCTGGATTAAATCTTGATGAAGGTGATATTCAGCCTTTCTTGGATAGAAGAAAGCCAGGTCAGTCTAAATTTACTACTGCACGCTCGGAAGGAGATAGGGTGCATATTCTTTCAGGTGTCTTTGAAGGAGTTACGACAGGCACACCTATTTCTCTTATGGTGGAAAACGAGGATCAACATTCAAAGGATTATAGCAATATTGCTCATACCTTTAGACCAGGCCATGCTGATTACGGATTTTATGAGAAGTATGGATTGCGTGATTATCGAGGCGGTGGCAGGTCATCAGGCAGGGAAACAATAGGTAGAGTATGTGCAGGTGCCATTTGCTCAAAGCTCCTTAGCGAATTGGGCGTAACAGTTTTGGCCTATACAAAATCTATAGGTGATATAAAAATATATGATTTTGATCTTTCTGAAAGGGATAATAATTCCTTGTATATGCCTGATAAAGCGGCAGCCCAAAAAGCCTCAGAATATCTTGAGGCTTGTATGCTGAATAATGATAGTGCAGGTGGAGTTGTAGAATGCCTAGTGACTGGAGTTCCTGCTGGTATCGGAGATCCTGTTTTTGATAAGTTGGATGCAAAATTGGCCCAAGCCTTAGTTTCTATCGGCGCTGTCAAAGGAATAGAAATAGGCGATGGCTTTGCAGCTACCAAAACATTAGGAAGCATTAATAATGACAAATTTAGAATCGATAATGGACAGGTGGTAAAGCTAACCAATCATAGCGGAGGAATCCTAGGCGGTATCTCAGATGGTGATGACATTATTGTAAGATGCGCAATCAAGCCTACACCATCTATTTCGCAAAGTCAGCAGACAGTCAATGAAGAAATGCAAGAACAGGATATTGAGATTCATGGCAGACATGATCCTGTTATTGTGCCACGCGCGGTAGTTGTGGTGGAGGCAATGTGCGCTATCACGATTTGTGACGCTATGCTTTCACACATGACAGATAGAGTTGATTATATTAAGGAGTTTTATAGAAATTGAAGTACGAGTTATTAAAAACTGAAGGGCTGGCTAAGAGAGGGCGGTTTCACACAGTTCATGGTACCATAGAGACACCTGTCTTTATGAATGTAGGAACTCAAG
>ERZ842401.4514-NODE-4514-length-16143-cov-41.207795_pt1 | contig 16143 bp, 7 predicted proteins | sample MGYA00521270_ERZ842401 | MGnify/ENA primary metagenome ERZ842401 (study PRJEB31892, sample SAMEA3878208) | bioreactor metagenome | biome: Moose rumen | place: Sweden | collected 2011-10 | study: EMG produced TPA metagenomics assembly of the PRJEB12797 data set...
AGGTAGCGGTCGGTGAGCAGTCCCTGTGCCAGGGGCGAGAAGGAGATGAAGCCCACGCCCTCCTGCTGGCACAACTGCAGGATGCCCTCGTCCATGGGTTCGCGGTTGAGCATGTTTAGCTTACCCTGGTAGATGAGCAGCGGCACATCGTGCTGCTTCAGGTAGTCGATGGCGAAGCGTGTGGCTTCTAACGGCCAGCGCGAAATGCCGACATAGAGTGCCTTGCCCTGGCGCACGATGTCCACCAACGCTTGCAGCGTCTCGTCCAAGGGCGTCTCCGGGTCGTAGCGATGGCTATAGAACAAGTCCACATAGTCGAGGTGCATGCGCTTGAGACTCTGGTCGAGCGATGCCATCAGGTATTTGCGTGACCCCCAGTTGCCGTACGGCCCCGGCCACATGTCGTAGCCGGCCTTGGTCGAGATGAACAGCTCGTCGCGGTAGGGTCGCAGGTCGGCCTCCATGACGCGCCCCAGGGTCTCTTCGGCCGAGCCGTAGGGCGGGCCGTAGTTGTTGGCCAGGTCGAAATGGGTGATGCCATGGTCGAAGGCATAACACAGAATGTTCCGTGAGCGGTCGTAGGGGTCCACGCCGCCGAAGTTGTGCCACAGGCCCAGGCTCACCTTGGGCAGTAATACGCCTGTGCGGCCACAGCGGGCATATTGCATCCCGCAGTCATATCGTTTCTCGTCAGCTTGATACATATTTTTTGAAGTTTGATGTTTGAAGTTTGAAGTTTATGATTAGTTATGGCGTTTGGACCGATTCTCAGTTTCCGTCGGGCTTGGTGATGTTGCTGCCTGCCGACATGTACCAGACGAAGGCATCCGGGTCGTCAGGATGGCTGGGGTCGAAGTCCTGCCAGTCGGGGCGCAGGTGGGTGACCAGCGGTGACTGTAGCTGCTTCAGACCCATGATGACCATCTTTGCAACTTCCCAGGCTCCGTAGGGGTTGAAATGGGTGTTGTCAGCCAGTGCCTTGTCCTGTCCGGGGAAGGTGTTGGCAGGATAGTGTACCAACGACTTCTTCGACCCCTCCTCACCCAGCGCCTCATAGAAGGTACGGGTCATGCCGTTGAGTTCTATCAGGGGCACCTGCTCCCGCTGGGCTACAGTACGCATGGCATCGGGATAGTCGCCGTGGGTATAGGCCAGCGTGCGGTGGTCGCTGTTGAACAGGCGTCGGGCTGTTGGCGTGACGAAGATGATGTTGCCACCGCGCTCGCGCACGCGGTCTGCAAAAATCTTCAGGTTGCGCGAATAGCTGTACCAGGCACCGTCGCCGGCCCGTTTCTCCTTCTCGTCATTATGACCAAACTCGCAGATGACGTAGTCGCCCTTTTTCATTTGGGTCAGTATCTTGTCCAGGCGTAGCTGTGCCAAAAAGGTGGTAGCCGACAGTCCGCTCTCGGCATAGTTGGCAATGACGATGCCGTCGTCGAACCAGCGTGTCGCCATCTGTCCCCACGACGACCACGGCTCATCCTCCTGGTCGACCACGGTGGAGTTGCCACAAAGGAAGATGGTCGTTGCCGTGGTGTCCGGCTCGATGCGGATGCTCTTCACGGCTGGTGTCGGACCGCAGAATGCCAGCGTCAGGCTGTCGTCCCAGTTTTTGTAGCTCCACTCGCGGGGCTTCAGCTTGACGTTGCTCTTGGCGTCAATTTTGGGAGAATGCTTGTTGACCAGAAAGCTGACGGTCTGGTATTTCCCCTTCTTCGTCGTGATGACGTCGAAGAAGTGGCGGCGGCTCTCTGCCCTGATGACCGTCTGTGTGGCCCGCTTTCTGGCACCGACGGTCACGGTGACGCGGTAGTTGCCGTCAGGGACGCAGGCGCTATAGGTAAAGGGTGTTGTCGACGCCTTGTCAAGCGTCACCTCGATGGGGTACTGTTCAGACGCATGGCCGTAGGCCGTTGCTGTCAGGGTGAAGATGATAGTCAGTAACAGATGTCTCATAGATATGTTTATTTGAGAAATGGATTAACCGTCTTGTCCGGCCCCAGATAGAAGCCCGTCTCTGAAGGCTGGTTGTAGCCGACGTTCTGGGCTGCCACGGAAAGCCTGTAGGGAATGTCCTCCATCAGGCAGTTGATGCGGTAGTCGGTGGGGATGGGGGAGACGAAGATGCGCAGTTCGTCGCTCTCGGGAGTACGGGCGATGACCTCCTCGCGCCAGTCACCTAAGATGTCGGCCGACAGGCAGGGGTTGGACTTGGTACCGTTGTTGAACACGATGCCGGGGAGTCTGAGGATGTCCTTCATCGTTTGGTTCTCCCAGTCGTATTTCGTGATGGCCTCTCGGTCGAGCAGTTCGCGCAACAGGTCGCCGTCCCACCAGATGCCGAAGTTGACGGACAGTCGGCGGCCTCTTAGCCGAAGGTGTTGCTGGTCATCGGCATCTTTGACAGCGTGGAGCACCTCACCCTTGATGTTGCGGATGCCGTGGCTGTCGCTGCTCCACATCTCTAAGCCGGGATTGGTGGGGTCGATGTCGGCGGCCATGGCACGTCCGACGTCGCTCTTGCTGGGAATCTGGAAGATGACCTTGCCTGTAGCGGCATCGCGGAAGTCTGAGCCGTCGCGCTTGTTCTCGTGGCAGTCCCACACCTGCAGCCGGTCGGTGGTGGGGTCGAAGGCGGTGAGGTGGATGGCGTCGCCATGACCGAAGCCGGTGTTGTAGAGTCCGCGGCCGTCGTGGTCGACGGCCATGGAACCGTAGGTCACCTCGTCGCAGCCGTCACCATCGACGTCGGCCACACGCAGGTTGTGGTTGCCCTGGCCGGCATAGCTGCTCCATTGCGGTTCGTTGGTGTCGAACACCCAGTGCTCTTTTAGTTCCTTGCCGTCCCAGTCCCAGGCGGCGATGACCGTGCGGGTATAGTAGCCGCGGCAGAAGATGGCCGAAGCGCGCTTGCCGTCCAGATAGCCCACGGCGGCCAGCATACGGTCGGAGCGGTTGGCATAGCTGTCCCCCCAGTCCTTGGGGTCGCCGCGCTGTGGCACGTAGGGCTTGGTATCCATGGCTTCACCGGTCAGTCCGTTGAAGACGGTGATATAGTCGGGACCGGTCAGAATGCGCCCTGTCATGGGGCGGCCCTGCTGGTTGTACTTGCCCCATTCCTGCTGCGGATTGGGTGCTGGTGCCTCTCCGACGGGTTTGTGACGGTAGTCAGCCTGCGCATCGCCGATAACATGGCCTTGGCTGTCTCGTGTACCGTCGGCCGTGCGGACGATGAACTCCGCCCGGCCGTCGCCGTCCAGGTCGTAGGCTATAAACGGTACATAATGGGCACCGCTCCTGATATTGATGCCCATGTCGATGCGCCAGAGCAGGGTACCGTCAAGCCGGTAGCAGTCGAAGAGGGTTGGTCCGGTATAGCCGTCATGGGCGTTGTCGTGGGCATTCGACGGGTCCCACTTTAGGATAATCTCGTATTGTCCGTCGCCGTCTACGTCGGCCACTGAGGCATCGTTGGCAGTATAGAAAAAGGTTCTCCCGTCGGGCGTCGTGCCTGCTGCCGGCTTCTGGATTTTCACTGCCAGGTAACCAGAGGGAGCGTCTGCGGCCAGCGCGCAGGAACCGTTCTTGCCGCCACCACGTACCTCGTAGACAGCGTTTTCGTTCACGAGGGGTTTTTCATCGACAAAGAACGTGCCGCCGGTAGTCAGACTATGGGCATTCAGTTTCTGTCCGTTTCTGTAAATGTCGAAAGGCTCTCCTTTTCGGTCTGACGTGAGCGTGCGCCAACTGACAATGACGCGCTCACCGTCGCGCATAGCCACCACGCCGCGGTTCAGCTGTTCGCGGTTCATCTCGTCCATGCGATAGCGAGGCTGTCCCACGACAGTTAGCGTTACCAGCAGCATGATGCCAGTGATGATGTGATGAAGTCTCATTTAGTATTGCTTTTGTTGTAGTAAATGAATATGTTTAGTTTGTTTCTTGCAAATATACGAAATCTTCTTGGAGAAGTCAAGGAATTAACATTCTTTATATGCGCAACTGACGTAGTCGCCAGCCGTCAACGACGATATTGTCATCCAAGGCTCGGATGGTCAGCTGGTGTTTTCCAGCCGACAGGTGAACGGCCGTCTCGCGCTCCGTCAGGCCGTTCAGCACGTTCTGTTTCCACCGTTCCGAGCGGAAAGGTTCTTTCAGGGAATAGACCGTACCCTTGTCACCGTCGATGCTGACACCATAGCGCAAGTCGCTGCCATGGACGGGGTGGGTAGGTATCAGGCAGGTCGTGAGGACATAGTCTCCTGGCTGGCTGACCTCAAACTGGACCGTCAGCGTGTCACCCTGGGACAACGCCACGGCACGCATCGAACGCCCCAGCATCTGTATCGTGGCTACACCTGCCGATGCCGACACATAGTCGCAGGCAAAGCCTTGGAGCATAGGTTCCTGGCGGTCATGGTTCAGACGGGCTCTCACATCATCGAATACCGGCAGCCGGCGCGGGGCGGCATCCATCAAGCCCGCCCACTTGCCGTCGCGCAGGGTATTGTACTGGCGTGTCAGGGCCGTGATGTCGTTGTAGGCTTGGTGGCTTGCGGCGGAGTCGCTGAGCATCTTGCGGTTCATGGCTGCGGTTGCCTGGACGGGATACTCGATAGCAGCAAAATAGGCGTCATGCAGTTCCGGACGGACAAACGTCTTGCAGTGGGACACGTCGGCAGCCAAACGCTGGAACGCGGCCAGCCGGTCGGCAGCCTGCCGCTCGTTCAGCGCCACACTGTCAACAGGCGACAGTCCGCGAGGGTATCGCTTCTTGTCTAGCTCCACCTGGGTCCAGCCCATAAACTCCGGTCGGCGCTCGCCGCAGAGACGGTAGAACTCATGCATGACGGGAAGCAGGCGGTTGCCGGCTTGTTCGCCGAACTGCCGGCAGAGCCATCGCTGCAGATGGGTGGTCAGTGTCTCCCCCGTGACACAGTCGATATTCCATGCCATGTCGAGGAAGAGCTCCAAGTCGTAGCCTGCCACCTTCGGGTCATGGACGTTGGCTATCCACAGCCGGCGGGCGTGGTGGTCGTAAGCCTGTCGCAGTTCGTGGTAGATGAGTCCCGGCTGGGTGGTCGTCAGCCATAGGTAGTCGTGCGGACGTCCCCAATAGGACAGGTGGTAGTAGATGCCGGCACCACCGCTGCGCTGCTGCTCCTGAGGGTCTGACAGCCGCGTCATATAGCCATAGTTGTCGTCACACCACAACAGCGTTACGTAGTCGGGCACCTTCAAGCCATGCTCATAGAGTTGCAACACCTCCTTATAAGGAACAAACACTTGCGCCAGCTGCTGTGGGTTGCCAATATACTGCTGTAATAGCTGTTGCTGGTCGTCGATGACCTGTTGCAGGCCTTCCAACTTTTCCTGTTCGGTATGATAGCCTTCCATCGAACTGTCGTGGATGCCCCGCATGCCGATGGTGAACATGTTGTCCTTGGACGTGCTGACTTCCTGCAGCCGCTCTGTCCAGTACTGCTGTACGGTAGCGCGGTTGGTGCGGTAGTTGAAGGCGCCGCGCTTGGCGGCATCCCACTCGCCGACGTTGTTTCTGAGTAGCGGTTCGCAGTGGGACGTGCCAATGATGATGCCGCACGAGTCGGCCATGGCCTTGGCCCCTGGCACCTGGAAGAATGCGGTCGTGCCCGGATGCATGGCTGGCCAGATGGTGTTTGCCCGCAGTCTCAGCAGCAGTTGGAAGATTTTCTGGTAAGTCTTCGACCCAATCATTCCGGAGGGGCCGGGTTCGAAATGCTGACAGCTCCACGGCCGCAGCGACCAGTCTTCGTCGTTCAGGAAAATGCCGCGGAAGGCGACGCTGGGGCTTTGTTCCATGACAAAGTCACGGCCTATCGTTAAACGGTGTTTCTTTTCCGGCACGATGTCGCCCCACCATACCCACGGCGAGACGCCCGCCATCCTCGACAACTCTAACAGTCCGTAGGCCATGCCCCGTCCATTGCTACCTTCAATGATGATGCGTCCGTCCTTTACTGACAGTCGGAATCCGTCAGCAGGCAGAGCCGCATTCTGTACAATCCTGATGGCTGCCCGGTTGGAAGCGACAGGCCTTAGCCCGGTTACCTGGAGCATGTCCTCCTTCCACATCTCCAAGGCAACCCTGACGACAGGTTCCACCCCCGACGGCATCTCGTACGTGACAGGGTGCTTGCCGTCGAACCAGGTGACATCTGCGAAGGCGCTGGAAGATGTCAGCAGGATGCAGAATATAGTGATCAGCTTCTTCATTTGCTGTAGGCTTTCCATTCCCAGATGCCCGGGGCACCCTGGTCGATAGTCAGACGCAGGAACCGGAGGTCTTGGCCGATGCTGACCCGATGGGGAGAACGGGCTACAGGTTCTGACTGCCGTCCACACTCGGTCCATGACTGGCCGTCAGCGGAATACGCCAGATGCCAGCGATGACCCTCCGTGGGGTGCAGGGGATAGAAACAGGTCTCAGCAACGTGCTGCACCCGTCCGAGGTCCATGGTCAGGGTAGGGGTGGCATCCTCGTCGGCAGCCTGCCAGTAGGTGCCCTTGCTGCCGTCGCCGGCCAGTGAGGCCCGGTAGCTGCGAACACGATAGACGGTCTTGACCTGCCGGTCTTTACGCTCGGAGGATGCCTTGAACTTGGCCTGCAGGGCGAGGTTTTGACGCTGCTCCTGTGGGGTGGCGAGGTAGCCGACGCCATAGCGGTCGGGGACGAGCTGGCGGATGGTGCCGTCGTCATTGAAGTCCAGCCAGTTGGCATACATCTGGCGGGTGGTACCGCCGTCACCGTATTCCAGATAGAGCATGGCATAGCGGTCGGTGGCCTCGTCGTAGAACACATTGCCATGTCCGGGTCCCCAGACGTTATTGCCCGGGGCCGACACCAAGAAGATGTCGCCCTGGGCTGGTGCCTGGTAGCCTGACAGCGGTCCCTCCTTGCTCATCATGTAGGCGTAGTGGTAGTTCTCGCGCCCGCTGAGGGTATACAGATAGTAGTAGATGCCCTTGCGCTTGAAGGTAATCGGTCCTTCGCTGTACCCACCTTGTCTGGTCGGGATGCTGACGGTCTCGCCGTCGGTGCTGCGCCAGTCGGCAGACAGACGGGCGGCATGGCGACGGCGCCAGAAGATGTAGCCCTTGCCGTTGTCATCGATGAACGGCTCACCGTCGATGTCGGGGCATACCACCGCCGTGCTGTCAAAGCGGAACGGCCCTGTGGGGCAGTCGCCCTCCAGCACGTAGGTCGGCATCTTCGCCTCGTCGGGACTGACCAGGGTGACGTAGAGCAGGTACTTGCCGTCCTTCTCCACCACACGGCCCGGTGCCCAGTAGCGCCAGTAGCCGTCACGCTGCTTGCCTTTCTTGTCGGTATATGAGAAGGGCTGATGCCAGTCGAAGCCCTGGATATGCGAACCCTCGAAGCTCCAGTTGACGAAGTCTTTCGACTGCCAGACGACCGGGGCGCCACACTGTTCCAGCCCCTTGTCGAGGTCGGTGGTGGCATACATATAATAGGTGTCGCCGAACTTCGACACCGAGCCGTCGGCTATATGGTCGGGAATCAGGGGATTGAATTCGTGTAAAGCTAATAGCGGCTTCAGGACGGACTCGTCGACGCGGAATGCCGTACCGTGGCGGATGCCCGACGGCAGGTGCAGCCGGTCGGACACGTCCTGCCAGTTCTTGCCGTGGTCGAGGCTGCGTACCACGCCGTAGCGGTGGTTGCGGTACATGTCGAAGTAGACGTACAGCGTGTCGCCGACATAGAGTGGGGCAGGCCCCTCACACCAGATGTCCTTGGGCGAGATGGGTGCCGAGACCTTGGTGGGGAATCCCTTGGCAATGTTCTTGGTTGTGGTGACGCGCAGGTTCTTCTCGGCTGGCAGCGAGTTCTCATTCTTCACCACCATGAGCAGCCTGCCGCTCTTCGGTTGCCTGACGATGGCAGCGTCGATGACGTTGAAGTCGGGGTTGAAGAACATCTTCGTCTCCGAGAACGTCTGGAAGTCCTGGGTGGTGCAGTAGTAGATGCGGTGGTTCCACTGTTTCTCGCGCTCTGTCGTGGCTACTGGCTTGTGCCGCCCGGGGATGGTCGTCGCCCAATATATATAATAGGTGTGGGACGGCTCGTCATAGAAGAGCTCTGGTGCCCAGGCGTTCAGGGCCTGCGGCTCGTGCTTCATGACGGTAATAGCGCGCTGTTCGCTCCAGTGTATCAGGTCGCGTGACGAGGCATAGCCTATGATCTGGTCGTTCCAGCTCGACGTCCATACCATGTGGAACGTACCGTCGGGACCTTGTACGATGCTCGGGTCACGCATCAGCCGGTCGTTGCCCACGGTGGGTGTCAGCATGGAACGTCCGTCGTTGAGTGCCGTCCACTGCAGTCCGTCGTAGCTGTAGGCCAGATGCAGTCCGTCACTCTGTCCGACGAAGTAGGAGAACAGGTAGACATCGCGGGCCCACAGCCCTGTGGCGGCAAGCACCGTTGTCAGGAGTAGAAGGAGTTTTCGTCTTGTCATGGCTTGGGTTATTGAATGGAAAGAAGGCCTACTTGATGTAGGTCTTCTTGCCGTTTCTGATATACACTCCCTTGGTAGCCCGCTCAACAGGAATACCCATGAGGTTGTAGATGGTGCCGTCCGGCTGCTCTTGCTGTTCCACCTCGATGATGCCCGTGGGGTCGTTGCCCTGGAACGACTCGATAAAGTCGGGCAGGTAGTAGCCCAGATGCGGCGGCTGGTTGTAGCCTACGTTCTGCCAAGCCACGCCCATGCGGTACACATGGTCGTGCATGAGGGTGGGCACGCGGTAGTTGGTGGTTTCGATGGTGGAGTAGATGATGAGTCCGTCGTCGGTGCTGTTTCTGAGAATGAGCTCCTCGCGCCAGTCGCCGAAGATGTCGGCAGACAGACAGGGAACGGACTTGGTTCCGTTGTTCGACTGGCCGGAAATCTTAATGATACCGACGCCTAAGGCATCCTTACTGGGGTACTTGGTGATGGTGATGCCGTCGAGCATCTCGTCCAGGGCGTCGCCGTCCCAATAGATGCGGCCGTTCTCCGGTGGAGCTGTCGTGCCTACTTTCTCGCCAGTGATGACGTTAAACGGATTCTGGTCTCTGCCACCGCTGTTAAAACCGCCGTATGCCGACCAGAACTCATAGCCGCGGCTGTCAGCAATAATGTCTGCTGCAGCGCCTCTGCCGTTGTCAACACCTGACTGTCCGCCCTTCCACAGAATCTCACCGGTGGCGGCATCGTGGATGTCCCAGGCGTAGTCACCCTCATCCTCATGGATGTCAAACAGCTCCAGTCCGGGACGGTCGGGGTTCAGGTCGGCCAGATGGATGGCATCGCCGTGGCCGTAGCCTACGCTATAGAGCAGCTTGCCGTCATCGTCCACGGCAGCCGAGCCCCAGAGGATTTCGTCCTTTCCGTCGCCGTCGACATCACCTATCGAGATGTTGTGGTTGCCGTTGCCGAACATGGTGTTACGGCCTTCTCCTGCCGACGAGGCCGGGGCATTGACCTTGGCAGACTCCTGCATGTTGGCATCCACCACGCTCCACTGCGTCTTGGAGTCGGAGCGGTGCAGCCAGCGATGCTTCAGCTGTGTGCCGTCGAAGTCGACTGCCCACACGTAGGCATAGCCGTAATATCCTCGGGTGAAGATGCCGCTGGGGTTCTTGTCGGCTCCGTCGAGATAGGCCACGGCAGCCAAGTAGCGCTCGCCGCGGTTGCCATACGAGCCGTTATCGCTCTTGTTGTCAGGTGCTCCCCAGTTGAAGGTGCCTGCGGCATCGCTCAGCTCTGCCTTGGCGTTGCGGTTGGGGTAGTAGGCAATGGTATGTATGGCTTTGCCTGTCAGACCGTTGAAAACCGTCAGGTATTCCTGTCCGCCGTTGATTCTTCCAGTGCTGCTGCGCCAGTCCTTGGTGTTGCTGGCCGCCTTGATGTTGTCGACGGTGGCCGCCTGGTTCACGTAGTTGCCTTCGCCGTCCTTCGAGCCGGGAGCCGTCTTGCATATCAGTTCGGCCTTGCCGTCGCCGTCGAAGTCGTAGACCATAAACTGCGTGTAGTGGGCACCGGCGCGGATGTTGACGCCGAGGTCGATGCGCCACAGCTTGCTGCCATTGAGCTTGTAGCAGTCGATATAGACATTGTCGGTGATGCCATCATTGCCGTTATCCTGTGAGTTCGACGGGTCCCACTTGACGAAAATCTCGTACTGTCCGTCACCGTCGACATCGCCCACCGAGCAGTCGTTGGGCGAATAGGTGCCCCCTTTGGCTCCTGTGGCGGGGCGGTCAAGGGGCAGTTGCAGATAGCTGTTGGCCCACGGCGTGATAGGGTCGGTGCGGTCTACCTCCACACCGTTCTGTAACGTCACAATCTGGAAGGTCTGCGAAGCGCTGCAGGTGACGGTGGCGCTGGTCACGTCCTTGTAGATTTTGCCGTTGGCGTAGGGCTGTCCGTTGCGCAACAGGGTGAAGGTGGTGTTGTTGTCGTCCGTACCTAACAGGCGCCAGCTGAGAAAATAGCTGGTGGTGGAGGTTCCTGGACGCTTGATGAGCACGGCACCGCGGTCGAGCTTTTCCATCTGGCTGGCCGGTGTGTCGGTGGGCTTCTGTGCATAGCCTGCCGAAAAGACCAGCAGGCTGCACAGTGCCATTGTTATGACTTGTCTTAGTAGTTGTTGCATAGTCTTATGGCTTTATTTGACGACAATTATCTTTCCGTTCCTGATATAGACACCCTTCTTGGTGGGCTGCTCTACCGCGGTGCCGCCGAGCGTGTAGGTCTTGCCGGCATTGTCACCATCGGCACGGATGCCGCTGATGCCTGTCGGTACGTCGGTAACGCGCAGCTTACTCTCAGTTGTCAGCAGGTTGGTGGTGTCCCAATAGAGGCCGGCGGGCAGTTCGGGCAGGTTGATGGCCGTCGGCGTGCCGATAATTTCGCGTGCCGTCCAGAAGGTAATCTCGTCGCCGGCGGCTGGTGTGTAGCCCAACTCAATGGTGATGTCGCCATTCAGCCGCAGGTCGCCGCCTACGGTGAGGAAGGAGCGCGACGTGTTCTGATTTCTGTTGTTATAGGCTATCAGCTTCAGCGTTGAGCCGGTATACATGTTGATGGAACCTGTCGAGGTGATGGCTCCGTAGCGGCGTGATGAAGTAGTGCTGCCAGGCATCAGTGTACCGCCATTCTGCACGATGAGTGCTGCCACGGTGCCAGTGCCCTTCACCACTGCCTCGTTCTCGACGGTAGCTGCCGAGGAGCCGAACAGCGGCGTGCTGCCGGTGCTATTCAGGATGATGTCACCGCCACGGAAGGTCAGCGACGAGGCACCGCTGACGGCCTTGGTGAATGTCCACGAGCCGCTGCCAACCTTGATGACCTTGGTGCTGTTGAATGAACCGCTGAACTTGAAGTCCTCGTTCAGTGCGCCGACGGTCACGGTGCCTGTTGTGGACAGCGTGCCGCTACCCGTCAGGTTGCCCAGCGAGAAGGAACGTGTCTCGGCATTGACAGTAGAACCAGAAGGGATGTTCATCGTGCCTTTCGGCAGACCGTAGGTGTTGAACCAGCGGAACTCCTGACCGTTCTGGTTACAAATGACGGTGCCTTCGAATTCGCTCCAGTTGCCTTTCAAATCGCCACGTACGTATTGTGCCACCACGTTGAGCGTGCCTTTACCGTAGAGACGTCCAGTGTACTCACAACGGCCGTCAAGATAGAGGTAGCCGGTGGAACCTTCAGTGACTTCATAGTGAATGGGATTCGTGGAGTAGGTATAGGCATTGTCCTCATCGTACACCTTTACGTTCTGGCCGTTGAAGACGATGCGTTCCGGACCGCTCATCCTGGCGCTGCTGTTCTCAGTGATGTTCAGTGTGCCCTTGTCAAGATAGAGGATTGAGAAGTTGTTGCCTGTGCCTAAGGTCAGCGTGCCGTCGCCGGTCTTGTGGAGGACGGTGCTGCTGCTTGCCGTCTTGCGCTGAATGCTGCCGTCCTGCGTCATGGAGAGACCGTTGTCCACCTGCAGGGTTCCGCCATTCTCGCCCAGGATGATGGGTTGTGACGAGGTGAGGGTGTTGTTGATGGCCAGCGTACCGCCGTTCATGGTGATGGTGTTGTTAACCGTACCCAGTGCGCCATAGTCGGCACCGATGTTGTTGGCCAGCGTGTTGACAGCCACCGTGCCTTTTTCTAAATATACACCACCGGTCAGCTGGTTCTTGTTGTTGATGGTCACCGTACCCTCGCCTTTCATGGTCAGCGGACTACTGCCGATGATGCTGCCGGTGCCTTCCAGGGTGTAGTTCTTGCTGTTGTTGGCAAAGATGATGCTGCCCGGCGACAACTCGTCGGCAATCTGTACGGTGGTGGTGGAGGCATCGTCGTTGAAGGTCACCTGGTCGCCGCTGACGAAGAGGACCTTCTGGCCATCGCCGGTCTTGAAGTTCTCTGTCTCGGCGAAGTCCCACACACCGTCACTGCCGCCATCCCAGCTGATAGAAGTAGCGTCCCGGAGGGGGTCGATGATGAGGTAGAGCTTACCCTCCTCATAGCTAAGATGGATTTTCTGAATTCCGTTTCCGAGCAGCTTGATGTTTTCAACCTGTCCCGTCATGGAACCTATGGTGCCAATCTCGAATTTTCCCTCCGGCAGCTTGGCGTCGCTGATGGCGTGAACCTCAAACACTGGAGTGGAATACTGCGGTCCGTACTGCCAGTCTTTCTTCTCGACCACCAGCGTGTTGGCGTTCAGCTTATCAGCAGTGCCGTCGCTGTTCATGTCGAAGACGATGCGTGAGCCGAAGCCCAGATGGAGTGTCGTGGTGGTCAGCGAGCCGGTCTTGTCTTTGCCGCCAGGGTAGATAGTCGCATTGTAGTCAGCCTGAATGCCGCCCTTGAAGGTACCGCCATCGGAAATCAAACTGGTATGGCGGTTCAGCCAGAGGGGACTGCTTTCTAAGGTTCCGTCGAACTGCAGTGTGCCGGCCCAAATGTCGGTCGCGCCGGTATAGGTCTCCGTTACGTTAGGCAGTACTAGCGTGCCGTCGCCCTGCTTCACTAAGCGCATGGCACCGGTGAAGGCACCGCCCGTCAGCGTGTGGGTATAGGTTTGGTAGGTGATTTTCGCATCCTTGCCACTGGTGCCGTTCTCGTCGCTGCCTTGCACCCATGTGGGGGCGTTGTCGAAGAAGATATACGGTGAGGCTCCATTGCTGACGTTCACCGTAGCATTGCCCGTCTCAGCCAGCAGCACCTGCTGGTCGTTGAGGCTACTGCCGATGCTGCCGTTATTGGCTACCTCGGTGCGACCAGTCATGGTGAGTGCGGGAGGAGCCTGAGTGATGCCTTCCAATTCGCCGAGGAAGTAGCTGGGGTGGGGCGGTTGGTTGTAGCCGCACATCTGCCAGACCATGGCGTTGCGGTACTGGATGTCGTGCCATAGCGTGTAGATACGATGCTCGGTGGGGATGATTGTCGAGTAGATGCGTATCTTGTTGTCGGCGGTACGCATCATCACTTCCTCACGCCAGTCGCCAAAGAGGTCGCCCTGATAGCAGGGGGTGCCTTTCGTGTCGTTATTGGTCAGCGAGCCGGTCAGAGTTTCAATCAGACCTTGTTTGTATTTGTAGATGCCGCCGGCAGTATTTTTTCCGTTGACATAGTTGAAACCTTCGTCACAGAGGTCGCCATCCCAGTAGATGCGGAAATTGTCGGGAATGTTGCCCTTCGTCATGCCGTCGATATGGTCAGCCGTGACGCAGCTGATAGAGTTATCGTAACCGGAGAAGGCCATGGCACCGGGGTAGTCGTTGCTGAAGTTGCCGGCCATGCAGCGGCCGTCGTCACGCCCGGAGGTGTACTTGTAGTACACCTTAGCCGTGGTGCCGTCGCGGTAGTTATTGCCCCAATAGGGTGCGTCCTCCAGACAGGCGAATATTTCCTGACCATGAACGTAGGGGTTGAAGTCGCCGTGATGCTGGGCGTCACCATGTCCAAAACCTGTTGTCGACAGGCCCTTGCCGTTGTCGTCGATGACCATCGAGCCGAAGCAGATTTCGTCGCGGCCGTCCCAGTCGACATCGGCAATGGCGTAGTTGTGGTAGCCGTTGCCGTACCAGGGACTCGTAGAGTTGTTGCAGTTCCAGCGCCAACGCTCAGTCAGCTGGTGAGTGGCGGGGTCTACATCCAAGGCTATCATCTTGTGTTGGGTGTAGATACCACGGGCCAGGAAGATGCTGGGCTTGCGGCCATCCAAGTAGGGAGCACCGAAGAAATGCTTCGACGAGCGGTGTCCGTAGTCATCGCCCCATGCGCTGGCCGAGACACGGGCCAACGGGTATTCTATAGTCTGATAGGGCACGCCAGTCTCACCGTTCATGTATACCAGGTACTCCGCACCGTCGTGCATGAACCAGTTGGTGCCGCCGCCCGTGGCTGCGCGGTAGTTCTTGGTGGGGTCGCCGATGGTGTAGGTTTTACCGTCGGCGGCATGGATGGTGGTGCCGTCGGCAGCACGCATGATGGCCTCAGCCTTGCCATCCTGATCCCAGTCGTAGGCTACAATGTTCTGTTCGTTGTTCTGGAAGTCACCCATGTTGGGGCCGCAGTTGACATACCACAGACGGGTGCCGTCCAGTTTCAGACACTCGAAGAGACTGTACTCTCCTGTGACCACGCCATTGATTGTGGGACCCAGCTTGGGGTACGACTGGCTTATCTCGCTCTGGTTGTCGAACTTCATCAGGATTTCCAGCTGTCCGTCACCCGTGACGTCGGCACAGCAGGCGTCGTTGGGCACGTAGACAGACTTCAAACCCTCGTGGGTGGGTGTTATTTCCATGTAGTTCTGCGCCCAGGGCGTGGCCTCGTTGCCAGCGCTCTGCTCCACGCCGCGTACTACGGCACGCACGGTATATTTGCTGCTGGTGGTTCCGGCAGCGTCCGTGTAGTTCGATACATTCAGTTTCTCGGCAATCTTCACGCCGTCGCGGTAGAGGTTGTACGTTACATCGTAGTACTCCTCGCCCATGATACGCCAGGAACAATAGACACCATTCGTTGTCTTGATGGCTATCAGCCCACGGTCGAGTTTGTCCATTCCCCTTTGGGCCATCACATGAATGGCCATCATGGCAGTCAATGCCACTAAAAAAAGTTTCTTCATCTTATTTCGCTTTAGTACATTAGCAATTATGCTGCAAAGATACTTGAAAATGTTGAAATTACCAAGGATATATCCGAAAAACTGCTGTAACCGTTTTCGTGCCTATCGTGCAGGACGTTTCTGAAAACGTTTTTTTTGTACGCTAATTGGTAGACAGCTTGATGGCGTTGTCGACAAAGTAGACAATGCGCTCGGTGCTGACGTCGATGGAGCGTCCGTCGAAGAACAGTTCCTTCACGGTGGCTGTCACCGTGAGGCCGCTGGTGGAACGCGTCGTGTAGGCTGAGGACTCCATCAGTGCCGCAACGGTGTGCTCACCACCCTCGTAGGAGGTCTTGAACACCATGTCGGTAGGTAGCATCTTCAGCAGGGCAACGTTCGACGTGATATCGATGCTGTCTATCTCGGCAGTGTAGTTGATGGTAGGCGTTGCCTTCAAGGCCTCTGACAACTGTGAGGCATCTGTGACGGCATGTTGTAGGATGGGCTTCAGCGGCAGGTTCTCGATGGTGAAGTCGGTACCGATGCGGATGGTCACCGATTGTGGTCCCCCATCGTTGATGATCTTGCCGGCATAGCTGCCCTTCATATCGTTGAACAGCCGCTTGACACTACTTCCATCCCACTCGCCATCCTCTTCAGAACAGGCAACAAGGCTAAGCAGACCCGCCAACAGAAGTATGAATGTTCGTATGTTCATGATTAGTAAGTTTGTTGTTAAGTCGTAATTTACAGGTTTTGCGTGATATATGCTTCCACAGCTTGTGTGCTAAGGTTGAGCTGAGAGGCGATGTCAGCCGCCGATAGCCCCGATTGGTGTAGCAGTCTAACTGAAGTTCTGATGATTTTTTCATTTGTTTCAATTACTGCCTTCTGCTCTGTGAGCTGCGCCTTCTGCTCTGTGAGCTGCGCCTTCTGCTCTGTGAGCTGCGCCTTCTGCTCTGTGAGCTGCGC
>ERZ842401.4515-NODE-4515-length-16137-cov-27.905298_pt1 | contig 16137 bp, 15 predicted proteins | sample MGYA00521270_ERZ842401 | MGnify/ENA primary metagenome ERZ842401 (study PRJEB31892, sample SAMEA3878208) | bioreactor metagenome | biome: Moose rumen | place: Sweden | collected 2011-10 | study: EMG produced TPA metagenomics assembly of the PRJEB12797 data set...
GTGCGGGTTTCCAAGCTCTGGTGGAAGTTCCCGGTGATGTCATGTTTCCGGCAGAGGACACAGGAACGTTGAGGGATGTCAAAGATCCGGCTTCCGGGAGTCTGTTTCCAGGGAAGAACTTTCTGTTTCTGGGAACTGTCTTATCTCCTCAGTGCAAAGCGTGCTTCACGGTCTGTTGCTTCCTACAGTCTGACATCTTGACTCTCCAGGTACAACTGAAAATGGCTGTGATTTCATGAAATGTGCTCCCGGGGCAGGGCAGGGGAGTGTGAGGTGAGGGTGAGGGTGAGGTGATGGTGAGGGTGCGGTGATGTTGTGTCCGGGAGGTGGCTGCTGCGGGAGATTGTAAGGTGTGCCGGGAGGGCACTGGCACAGATCTTGTTTGAATTTGGTATCCACGCTTACTCTTAACCCTTTTTGCATCAGGAGCCTGTCATGACGAACAGAAACAGCAGAACCCAGGAAATGCTTATCGGCCGGATCATCCGCCTCACCAACCAGGTGATGGAGGCTGTGGATGCTGACCGGATTGATGATGCTTCCGCCTATCTCTCTGAGAGATCGGAGTGTCTGGATCTCCTGGGGAAGATCAGGACCTGTGATGTGAACACATTGCCCAATTACCCTCTGTTCATCAACACTCTGGTGCGCTTTGACCGCCGGTTCGGGCTCTGCGCCTGAGGTGCAGGCTGTCTCCGTTTAGGTTTAGCGGCCTGATTTGTCGGCCTTTGGGTGCCTGATCCTTCTGACCGGGGGATCCTGCCGGATACCGCCAGATCCGGAGACTGTCCAAGCGGGTGAGCCGGGGACTGATCTCTCTGGTCATGGCGGGCGTCATGGCAACGCCGGAGTATGACGCTGCTGTGCAGGCGGGTGTTCTGGTGCTCCGGATCCTGACGGTGGGAACACGGCTCTGATCTTACGCTGCTCCTGAGGACATAGCAGGTTTTCCGGTGATGGCATGATCAGTGTGCCGGCGGTGCCCTGGGTTCCAGGCTTCCGGACACAGGGGTGCTGGCTCCCGGATATAGGGGGCCTGGCTTCCGGGCATAGCGGACTATGATTGGAGAATTGGCACGGAATTTGTTTAAGACTTAATGCTTTTGCCGGGCAGGTACTGGTGTCAGCCAGCCCGGGGCGGTGCAGGGGAAATGTCTTCCCTCTGCAGCCGCTGAACACCGGACACTTGTCCGGGGACGGCGTTCCCCTGCTTACTGCCGGAGTGCCGTCACTGACACAGGTGAACTATCAGCTTAGGAGAAAATATTATGGCTCTGTTTGTCAACACGAACGTCAGTTCGATTAACGGTCAGCGCAATCTGGCCAAGGCCACCCGTCAGCTGGACGGCTCTTATCAGAAGCTGGCCTCGGGACTCAGGATCAACTCTGCCAAGGATGATGCCGCCGGTCTTCAGATCGCCGATCGTATGACCGCCCAGATCAACGGCCTTACCCAGGGTAACCGCAATGCCAACGATGGTATTTCCGTGTGCCAGACCATGGAGGGCGCACTGGATGAGGTCACCAACATGTTGCAGCGGATCCGGACATTGGCGGTGCAGGCTTCCAACGGCACCAACAGTGATGACGAGCGGGAGGCCCTGAATCAGGAGATCAATGATCTTAACTGCGAGATCATCCGCATTGGCAACCAGACCACCTACGGCAAGAACCTTTACTGTTTCAATACCAACCCGCCATCTCCAGGCAACGCCATTGGTCAGAATGGCAAGATCACCTTCCAGGTGGGCGCTTATGCCGGAAATACTGTAGATGTGTCCTTCTGGGGCATGACCGCTATCCTGAACGGTGCGGCTCTTGACGGCACCCTCACCACCGGGGCGATCTCCGGTCTCCAGGTGTCAGACTTTACCGTGGCCCAGGCCACCATCTGCAATGTGGACGGCATGCTGAAGAGTCTGGACAAGTACCGGGCCCACCTGGGTGCCGCCCAGAACCGGCTGGAGTCCTCCATCTCCAATCAGGAGAACATCATTGAGAATGTTTCCGATGCCAGAAGTCGGATCAGGGATGTGGACTACGCCTCCGAGACCGCCAAGATGACTCAGACCAACATCCTGCAGCAGGCAGCAACGTCCATCCTGAGCCAGGCCAACCAGAAGCCACAGGTTGCTCTGTCCCTCCTGGGACAGTAGCGCCGTAGCACTCCTCAGAGCCTGAGAGAGGCCGGGACTGGGACTTCATGAGCCTGAGCAGAGGTTCCGGTGCCCCTGATGAACCGGGATCTCCTGATCCGGAGTGCCGCATCCTGGCTTCCGGGCACCGGTCGCAGATCTGAAGGTTTCGGACAGGTATCCGGAAACAGTTTCCGGTCTGAAGGTGCCGCCCGGGACGGATCCGGGCGGGGAGGAACTGTCCTGGCCGGGAAACGGTGCAGGCGGTTTTTCTGGATGCTGTCTCCAGGGACAGATGACCGTGGGAACTGCTGAATGGCATGGCCGGGCCGGGACAACTGGCGGTCAGTTGACTTAACTGGCAGATCTCAGACCTGACCGGATTAGGAGCCGGATCCGGAGTCTTCAGGCGGGAAAATCTGTCCTGGTTTCCGGCGGTATGTTTTGGCAAAGTGTCCGCCGGACTGCTTTGACAGCGAAACGAGTTCCGCCGGACTGATCCAGTGGGGACTGGCAGGTGGTCCGACTGTCGGGTTGACCCGGTGGGGCTGACAGGATGTCCGTTTGCTGAGCTGACCCGGTGGGGTTTGTAGGTGGTCTGGCCGTGAGGTCTGTGAGGAACTGGGGGTGCTCCTTGATCTGAAGCTCCGGTGGGTGACAGGATCCTGGATCTGCCGGGATCCGGTGCCGGATCTGAACGCACATGTCCGGAGCTAAGCATGAGTCAGAGCCAGAGCCAGAGCCAGAGCTGGCGTCTGCAGCTTGCCTGTGCATGTGCCTCTTTCCGGACCGTTGCGGTGCTGTTAAAGACCGGAGAGCAGCTCCGGATATCAGATGTCATGCCTGCTGGCGCATTCACCGGCATGGGGCCGTCGGAACATATGGCAGTGACCGTCAGGGCACAGGGCGGTGCAGGATCAGACAGCGGATCTGAGGGCAGCGCCTGGATCTGGGCAGCTTGCCGGTGCGCATCGCAGGCGGGTGGGTATTAGAATTGCCGGAAGAACTGCCGGCGGGAACTTGGCTTTGCGGCAGCAAGGCAGTGCATGGGATTAAGTGCATGGCGGAGCATGGGTTAAGTGCTGGACTGCGTATGGGATTAAGTGCAAGGTGTTGCATGAGGTTATAGGACAGCGCATGGACCCCTGAGAGTGCTTGGACGCATGAAGGTGAAAGACAGCGGGGACAAAGGATCCTTCTGGATGCAAGATGGTGTGATCCGGCGGATCCCGGGAGAAAGACCCAACAGATCTGTCGGAGACATTGAAGATCAGATCCAAGGATCGGAGCCTCACAGGGAGGCTGACGATCCTGCAGCAGAATTTTGACGCCGGTGCTTCTGAGAGATGAGCAGGACATGATCCAGGGCTTTTTCCGAGCACTGGCGTGATGAAAGGTTATCCTAAAGCTGAACTTGAGCTGCCTTCGGGCAGCTTTTTTCGTGCCATGCCTATGCCCATGGCCATGTGGCCATGGCCATGACAGCCGGGCAGTGGTCACGGCAGGTGAAGGCATAGTTGACATGAGCGAGTGACGCCTAAGCTGAGTGACCAGGTGCCCTCGGCGCAATGGGGGAACGGGAAGGATCTGGGATGGTGATGCGGTGCTCTCTGCATGCCGGGAACGGTGCTGTGACGGGGTGCGGGGAGGCAGCGGCGTGTTCCTGGCGGATTGCATGGATCAGCAGGGCCTGCTGGTGCTTCCCGGACAGCCTGCCGCACATGAATTTCCGGGATCCCCGGACCTGACTGGGTGTCAGTATTCCCCATCTGGCGGAAAGAACTGCGGCTGCCGGCGCAGATCCCGGGTGTGATGCCTGCCGGGGGACCGGCTGCAGGCTAACGGTGTCTGTGAGTCCACGCCAGGCGTCCCGGGTGGCGGGGCATGCTGCCGGGCCGGGTGGCTGCTCAGGATCCTCTGAGAATGTCTTCCGGGAGTCCGTGTGTCTCAGGATCAGGGGTGCATGTCCCGTCTGGGGCGGGGGAGGGACCACCCTGGGAGGATCCGGAGGAGCCGTCAAAGCAGCAGAGGGTGTCTGATCTGCTCTGCCGCATGACTGGGTTCTGGCTTATGCTGCCCTGCCGGGCGCAAATGCTTCCTTCCATGGCGCAGTCCGGCGGATCCCTGACACCTGTGAAGCACACGACGTATGTGAATGAGCCGGTGACAGGTGGTGAGATCATCTGCAACAACAACTACGACCGCATGGTTTCTGAGAACTCGGTGCCGAAATATCATGGCGACACCGGGCACAAGGAGCTTCTGGACAGCACCTTCAATCCCTCGGACCGCTATCCCCGGGATTCAGCAGTGTGCACCGGGGGCATTGAGCATGTGGACGGCCAGTTTGCCTGGACAGCAGATGGCAGGGGCAGCACCATAGTTCTGGAGCGCTACAACAGCTCCGGCTATTCTGTGTCAGACATTGCCGGCAACGGTCTGGGGGAGAATGTCACTGCCGTGTCCAGGAGCCCCCATTCCTCTGCACCCTGGCCAAGGGCAGCAGTGCTGAGGATATGGCTGTCAATGTGCTCCGGTGCTCCGGCTCCAACCTGTTCGGCCAGCGGGGTGATCAGCCGGAGCTTGCCACCTACAGCGTGAATGGCGGCGAGTGGCAGACTGCGGAGTACACCGTCGTTTCCTACAGCGGTTACGACTCGGCATGGACTTACAACTTCCTGCATCTTCCCTTCAAGACCTTCACCACCGAAACTGAGGAGGAAGCATGGAATGCCTCTGCTGAGGGGGCTGAAGTGAGGAACACCATCCTCGGGTTTGTTGATCATTTCTCGGTGGGCACTCCCTGGGCCTTTGGCTCCTGCGGCACCATCTCCACCACTGATGTCTTCAGGGTTGATGATTTCAACAATGAGAGCTGCGGCGGCGTTCATGGCAATGAGCTGCGCAATGCCACCTATGAGGCTTCAGCCAGGATGATGCTTCAGGACGTGCTGGTGTGCCCGGGCGGCAATGGAGGTGCCGGGGCAAAGAGCTACCTGCAGGATCAGTGATATGCTCTGAGTGCATGGCTTTTTGCTGATGCTGGAAGAAAGGGCGGGGCAGAACTCCGCCCTTTTTTGCGGGGTGGCGCTGTCGGGGGTGGCATGTCGGGGTTTGCGGTATATCGCGGCTTGTTGTCGTTCTCGGTGCAGTGTGTCGGGGATTTGCGGTCATTCTGGAACTGCGGTGTGTACGGGGATTTGCGGTCTGCCTGTTGTCATTGCGTGATGACGGTGCTTTGTTGTGAGGCCAGGTCTGAGATCTGTCATGGCTTTGAAGCCTACTCCACCAAGTCCCATATCCCCCTTCAGTCGCCCGGATCTTACACCTCGACGCCACACGGTAATGGGCTGAAGTTACCGCATTAGGAGCACCTGACGTGCGCCAAGAGATGTTGAACTGCGCTCCAAAACTTGTGGAACGGTGTGCCGCCTTTGGTGGAACGGTGATCCGCTAATAGTGGAATGGTGATCCACAAATAGTGGAGTTGTGATCCACAAATAGTGGAGTTGTGATCCGCCCATAGTGGAATCGAGATCCGCCCATAGTGGAATGATGATCCTCCTATAGTGGAGTCGTGATCCGCCCATTGTGGAATAATGTGCCGCGAAAATGGAACGAGCGGTCACGAGTTTAGTGCGGGAACGCTTCAAAAAAATCAAAATTCCCATATGGCGTTGAAGCGTGCCTGGAGGGAATTGAATGACAGTTCAGTTAATAAGTACTATCAGGGTAGTGATGTGGGAAAGGGTCTTGTATTTCTCCTTTTGCCGTTATATAAAACAATTGGGATCTTAACTACGGATAAACTCTGCTATCAGTGATAATTCTTTATGATCCTCTAACTTTTCAAAATCAACAGAGGCAATCAGTTGCTTCATTGTGTACAGCCCACGTTCAGGATTGAGAAGTGCAACAGCAACACCAAGAGGTGCTTTAATCTGCTCTCTCCTGGATTTCAGGCATTTATTCTTGTCAAGGTTTTGCACGAATTTTCTGGATTTTTGTTTGATATACTCCGTATCTGGATAAGGAGGATTAACATCTGCCGGTTTGCACATACAGTCAAGGATCAGTGTTTCCAGACTACCCCGGGAGTCCAGGGGGATTTCAACAAACAACAGCCCAATTACGGCAACACCCAGCTGACTATTTACGGTGAATGCAATATGCTTTTCGTTACTCTGATCCACTTTTGCTTTGACGTCATGGATCAGTGAAATTCCAGTAACAATGTCATCTAACCTTTGGTTGCACTCAGTATCATCATCATGATCAGTGACAATTAGGATCTTGGTTACAACATGCCCCAACAGTTCGCGGGAAATGATAAATCTGACATCCTCAAGAAAATTACACCCCCCTACCTCACATACTGCCACATAGTTATGATCAGCATCTGAATAGTAGTCGGCTTTTTTGCTGTATTTTTGGTTTCTGTCAAAAGGCGCTCACATGGCAATTCATCATATCCAGAAATCTCATAGAAGCGGAGATCGGATGTTTTGAGAAATTGGCCTAGAAAGACTCTGTCGGTAATGCCTTCACAGAAAATAACCGTGTAACTCATCGTAAATCCATATTGTATGTAAACCGGGCATCCCTGGCGTCGCTCACTCCCAGATTCCTGACTTTAATTTCATCCTCAATTTTCTTTAGAGTGATTATACGTATATCGTCGGCATAATCATCATAAACAGACTTGTTATCTGATATGGTCCTGACAAAATGATCAAGGAATTCAAGATTATGGGATGTCAGAAAGACCTGTACATTGTTTTTCAGGGCATAATTGATAACGGATTTACACAGCAGTTCCTGGGAATGGGGATGAAACCCGTTATCTGCCTCATCAATGCAGACAATGCCGTTCTTTGAAACGCACATTAATCCTAAAAGATAAAACCATTTCTGCAGGCCGTCACCATATGCATAAAGCGGGAGATAACCTTTGTGTTTATTATCATAAACACTGATGGGCGGAATGCTGCCATCATCATAGGGAAGCAGGTCAAAAGCGGAAATCTCCGGATAAATCTCTGATATTTGTTCAGTCACTTCAGCAAGAAGATTGTTTCTTTTAAGATAGGAATATATGCTGGAATTGAAGCTCACTGAAGTATGGTTTAATATATCCACATAATTGCACCCTGCAAACGATTGCTTATCGCTTATATCGCCCAAAGGGACGGAAATAATTTTATCTTCACATTTATTCTGGTTATGAAACACCTGCCATCTGGCAATTTCATTTCCTTTACCCGTTTTTAGGGCGTCTGTTGCAGTGTTCTCAGTCTGAGACTGATAATTCAGCTCATTGAATGCAATGTTATGATTAAAGGTTTTATATTTTTCAGCAAGCAGTACTTTATGCTCAAATTTTTCAACTGCTGTTTGATTGCTGGTTCCTTGGAACTCACCTTCAAATGACATTGTCAAAGAAGTGCTTGTAACATTAAAGCAGGAAACAATCTCCTCGGCTATCCAGTTGGGATTTGTCATAAAAGAAAACCTAGCCCTGGAAACAGGGGTATATATGAGAGGAACAATATTTTCACCACAGGACCATGCGTAGACGGCCTCCAGAAGGGATGTCTTTCCTGAATTGTTATCACCGACGATAAAATTAATTCGTCCTAAATTTTCAAAGTTAAAATCAGCGTATTGTCTGAAACCTGTGATTTTTAGTGATTTTAACATAGTTTTACCTGCAATTAGTAATTTTTTAATTTGTGATTATTTTATTACCAAGACGATCTTCGTTTATTCTCTGACACTTTTGTTTTTTATCTTTCTTATCTTATCTTATATCAAAAAGTCAGGCCTGAGCGAATTTTAAAGGTCGTATATCACATCCAGAAGCCTGTTGTAGGCATCAATAATTGCGTTGTTTTTCAGATCTGCGAATTTGTCTGCCTTCTCATACCGAAGCATGCCTGTACCGTCTTCTTGGGACAGTGAATGGTACACCACATTGTCAGATGGGGTTTTCTTAACATCGAAATAACTGGCGGTCAGATAGTCGTGGGTTGCCAGAAATATCTGCACTCCCTGGCGTTGCAGTTCAAGGAGAATTTCTGTAATGATGGGGATATGCGTGGGACAGATATTGGCTTCAGGTTCGTCCCAGAAGAGTATGGAGCCCTTCTCCAATGTACCGTTCTTCACCAGCTGCCACAGCAGAGAGAGTTTGCGGATCCCTTCGGCCACCAGGTTGAACTCCTGCCTGGATCTTCCGTTTATCAGGTAAAACTCATCCCGTTTGATGTCATACTGCACTTTGCCATGGGTTATCTCCTGGATCTTTCTGAGCAGGGCGTCTTTCGAGGTTGAGTTGCTGTCAGCTGAGATATCAACTTTGGCCGCATTGAGGATGTCCCGGCAGGTGTCATCAAAGAGCACATTGTTCTTCTTTGCTGCGGCGCTGAGGTTATAGTTGTGAGACAGGATTTCCTTGGCGGGAATGAAAATGCTGCTTAAACTGGCGTAGGATCCTTCCCAGCCGTCTTCACCGGTTACCTCGGCCTCCCATTTTTTAGTGCTGCCATGAAAGGAGGCGGTGATGATCCGCTCCTGGGTAAGATCAGGAGCACTGGCAACAATGTGGATCAGGGCCTGGCGGCTGCCCGGCTTCCGTGTGACGAGACGGGAGATTCGGTAGTCATCGGGGAGCATGGTTAGCACCAGCTTGTGGGCAAAGGAAGTCTTGGGGCTGACGCTTTGGCTGGCTGAATAGAGGACTTTCAACAGGTGGGTTTTGCCCGTTCCGTTGGTGCCAGTAAACACGTTGATCCCCGGGACAAACTCTATCTTATGATCTTCAAACACCGTGAAGTGTCCTTTGCTAAATATAACCGTTGTAATTTGCTAAATAAAACTGTTACTTATGCTAATTAAAACTGTTACTGGGTTGCATCTTCAACAGGCAGTTCGTGACTGACCTCAACTGAGCGGGCTTGCGGCTTCTGTTCCTGGGACGTTTTGCTGTTTTCTGCCTTCTTCCTCTCGGCATAGATCCTGTTGAGTACCCTCACCAGGATTTCCCCAGAGTCACGTACCGTTTGCTCCTTGATCTTGATCTGAAGCATTTCCAGCAGTCTGTCGTTGTTCGTGTCATAACCACACTTGGCAGCGATTTCCAGACAACTGTTGATGATCTCCTCATCTGACGCCAAATCAGGATCTGACACAATTTCTTCAGTTGCATCGATGATCCGTTTCCGGGATTTGGCCACTGCAGATTCAAATTCCTCCTTCGGGATGGTCAGATCCTGGTATTCCCTAATTTTCTGAACATCGTTTCTCTTCAGAGCGTTGATCATGGGTTCGATGGACTTGAAGTGTTCCCGGAACACGGTGTGGATTACCTCAACCGAAAGTGTCTCACGCCCCAGTTCCAATTCCCTCATTTCTGACAGCACAAACAGTTTCATGAGGACATCAATGACTCCCTGACTGCATTCAAAAAGTGCATTGCCGATTTCTTCCGGGATGGACACTGGGTCATTCTTCAGAACCCCATGCTTCCACAGATTACTGACAAACTCTCCCCATTCCCCAGAGAGTAGCCCACTGCTGTCAGGCACCAGCCGTTCCCAGGCATAGATCCCGCAACTGGCAAATCTCCGTGCGATCCTCAGATTGTCCTGGAAGAACTGGAGAGCCTTGGGAGTACCGGCATAAAGGATCGGGATTTTTAGGGTGTTGGAGAGGCTGACCATGAAGTTGAACAGGATCTCATGATTGTTCCGGCAGTGAACCAGGTTCTGGATCTCATCAATAACGAGCAGACCAACCTTGTGCCTGTCCATGAGTTCCAATGCTCTGGCCATCAGTATTTCCAGGGTAATGCGCCTGCTGTTGTGGAAATCATTGGAGTATTGTTTTTCAACGAGATTTGCCAGTTCAGTAATGATCCGGGTGAAGAGCACCTTGACACTGCCATCGGCAGGACAGTCAACCTTCAAGTAAATAACCTGAACAAAACTCTGACCATCCGGCAGGTGATGCCTCACAGCCTGTGGGAACAGCCCCAGTATTTGCTCTATCGCATATGACTTGCCTATTCCGGAACAGCCTACAACCGAAGCTGACAGACTGCTCTGAGCCCGGCTGAAAGGCTTGCCGTTCTTGTAATGCTCCAGCACTTCCATGGCTGTGGGGATACTGGCAGTTTCATTTATGCTCCGGTTCCTGTACCCAAGTTTGAGCATCAGGACAATGATATTGTGGAGTTGGATATGACGGGACAGGGGAAAGAAGGCTTCTGAGGCCAGTGACATAAGATATGATGACCGCTGGATCCTGTTGGCATGATCGGCGACGCTGTCAGGTTCATCCTCCAACTGCTTGCATAAATGCCGGATGGTCATAGTGCTAAAGTCCGGTAGCACCGCAGTCAGGGGATTGGCTGTGATCTTTCTGTCACGGCTGTACACATAGTCGGTAAAGGAGACATCCTTTACATCCGGTGCTGGTGCTGGTGCTGGTGCTGATGCAGATGCAGATGCTGATGCTGATGCCGGTGTCTGGGAAAGAGACTGACCGGCTTTTGCATCCAGGGTCTCAGATGCACAGTCTGCAGCTGTGCACCCGATGTTGTTCTTGCTCTCAGTCATGAATGTCCCAAATGGATGTCGGATAGCGCCCTCCGGACTCTGTGCTACTGCCTTTTGCTGTAATGTTACCGGTGGCAGTTTCTCCGGATGCTGTGTTGCTTGTTGTATTTTGCGTAGCCTGTGCAGCAGTGTCGGTTGTAGTCCCTGAGGTGCCACTGGGAGAGACTGGAGGAGCGGCTCTGTTAGCGTCTGCTCTGTTATTGTGGTTCGCTTTGGATGAGTTGTCATCCGACATGCGTCGGCTTTCCTTTTGCTCCCGGATCATTTCTTCTTTCCGGGCGCTGACAATGTTTCCGATCTTATTTTTGGCATCCTGAAGATCTTTCGGCTTTAACTTCTTGGCTTGGTCACAAATCGCGCTCACTTTGGCGAACGCTTCTTTTCGCTCCCAGTCATACGTCTCCTGAGCCTCCTTTACCGCAGTCTTCCGGGCTTTGTTCAGAAGATTTCCCTCATGAAGTGTTTTGCCGCTATATTGCGAACTCTGGGGGGCCAACTGACACGCAACAAAATCACCCGGACTGTCAGGATTGGTGAAGAGATACGCCTCTGACAAGTCAGCCGGATCAAGGGCGATCCAGACATCTTTCGGCCGGTACGGACTGCTGTTCCTGATGAATGCCCCCTGGGATTCAAGCTGATCATTCCAATACCTCAGTGACGTTATCGGGGCACCGGAGGCCAGGATCCCTTCCCTGGAAAATGAGGCCGGATACCGTGGCAACAGAAGAGCCCTAACGGTCTGGATGTTGCTGATCCCAGTAAGGCAGTTTCTTCCAGTTGCCTTACCCCAATTCCACATCTCAAGGCATGACGGATGCCCCCTGTCAGGGTATCCTTTCGGCAGCGGCTCCTTCACACGGTTGTTGCAGGCAATCGCCATCAGTATGACGATTTTCCGGTATTCGGCCAGAGTCAGATACGCCTTAGGCCGCAGATCCTGAGCTCCTGCTTTCTTAAGTTTAACATCGGAGGATCGGGACTCCTGGCACTGAGGCAACTGATCCTGAATAAGACCTATGAGCCTTTCCACATTCCCCTTCTGATCACCCCGGTAGGATCCGGTGTTATGTAGGGTTATGCCCAGATTCCTGACCAGAAAGTCGCTCTGATACCCCGTAAGCTCAGCATTGTCACAGACAACCTGTGCCGGAAGACCGGAGCAGGGCCATTTGTCAGAAGAGATCTCGACGCCGTAACGGTGGCAAAAAGCAACCTTGGAAGCAAAGGCGGAATAGAGTGTGTCAGCTGCTGTGATGAAATTTGAGCTTTCAAAGGTGACATTGACCCCGGTGATCATGCCGGAAAACACATCGGATACCACATAGATCGTTGGCCGACCGATTACCTGATTCCGATCCTGTTCGCTCACCAAGTAGATATTGTCGAGGGTAGAGTCAATTTCGTAGATCCCTCCAGGGCCTTCCACCATGTCTGCGGCCGAGCCCCTTAACGATCTGATATCCTTTTTGAACCTGATCTCTGAGTTCTGCTTCTGGGCCTTCTCAAGTCTGGTATGGTGCCGCTCAAAATAATACCGCAGCTGAGTCCTGCTGGGGGCGGGAGTGTCCGGATATTTCTTCTCCCATTCTCCAAGACTGAGAATGTAGGCCTTTTCCAGGGAGACATGCTCCTGCTTCAGAAGGTATTTCTGGCAGATTTTCTCCAAGTGAGCCTCGACTTCCGGGGTCCGCTGGCATTTGCCCTTGCGGCCGCAGGTGGTGTTCCCGGTTTTCCTGCCGCTTTCCGGAATGAGTGCCGTAACCGAAAGCCCCTTTTTCCAGAAGGCCAGCAGGCTTCTCTTCAGTTGAATGAGCAGCTTTTTTTCTCCGCCTGTGGCGTCCCGGAAGGCAGAACTTCTGGTTACTGGATCATAGAGTCTTGGATCGCTTACCAGTTTCTGGATTGAGTCGTATTTGCTCTGGGCCCGCTCCATGATCTTGGCGGAAACTTTGGACATCCGGAGTTTCTCATATGGATCCTGGATGTATTTGGCCACACCTTTCTTCAGTGCGTCGCTAATTTGCTTTGCTGAAAAACACTTCAGTTCAATGGAGTCCTGATCCATCGGGAAAAGGCAGAACTCATCATTCTTCATGATCCGGATTATCCGGAAGCAGGTCCCCTCAATTTCCAGGACTTCATTTACCGCTGTCATGCTTATCTCCGTCTGTCTGGTGTTCCTGGGAACTGGCGCATGAACATCCTTTGCCGACGCACTCTGAATTGGCAGGCGAGAAGTCCCGGAGGATTGAAGATACTATTTTTTTCTGAGCCAGGGGGAAGTTCCACAGTTTGCAGGCAACAAGAATACGGAGGCAGTCACTGAGGCTCAACTGTGTTCCATGCAGTTCAATAAGATGGCTGCACTCACTGTACGGCAGTTCCGGAGCCGCCTCTGTGATCTCCATCATCAGATCGCTGATAAACCGTAAATCCTGATCGGTCAGCCTTGTGAGGGTGTTTCTAACACCTGAGAGAAGTTTGAAATTAGCCTTGAGGTCAGGGGAAAATTCGGAAGAAAGCCAGATGGCATAGGGGACGCCCTTGCGTTCCCAGTATTTCTCCTCAACCTGGAGTTTGCTGTTGGTCCGGGGCTCCAGCAAGGTCTCCCTTGTGTCTTTTATCTGGATCGCCTTGTAGGAAAACTGAGCATTCCTTGAATAGGTAACCAGAAAATCGCTGGTCATGACTATATCACGGCCGCCGACTCCCGGGTGCTGCAATCCCATTTCATGACAGATGTCCCGGGTGTTTGCCGGGTCGAGAGGATACTGCTCCCTGACATCGACCACATCATCCTGCCGCTCAAGGATAAAGAAGGCCAGGGTCTCACCGTAGGATAACGTGTGGATGATCCGTTTGAATTTCTGGCTCCAGATACGGCTACAGCCTACCGGTGATTTGACGTCCCTGATGGTAAGCCATGGGTTGTAATTGCGGAACTTACCCTGGCCACGGCCCTTGCTGATCCAGAAGTCATAATCATCAGCATAGTTGGTTCTTGCTTTTGGCACAACAAAACTCCCCACAAACCTCAAAGGTTATGGTAACAGTTTTATTTAGCAAAAGCAACGGTTTTAATTAGTAAACTACAACAGTTTTATTTAGCTAAGTACATGAAGTTCTTAAGATGGATCCTTTTGATGATCATGGAACGCTTGCTCCCTGTTTTACCTGTGCCCGCGACATTAGCATCGGAAATCCTCACAGTTTGGGATTAGGACAAATGCTGTTCCCACCATTCATGGCTGCGCAGACAGCTTTCAACGATGTCAAATCTTCTGAATGCTGCCGCCATGGATCTGCCGTCAACTGAGGCAAGGGAGTATGCGTCATCAAGACGGAAATAATGTTTTAGCTCCTGTTTGAGTTTTTCCTCTGCCCAGGCAGTGAGGCTCTCCTTCTGGGCTTCAAAATGATGTCTGACGGCCTCGAAATTGACATGGGTCAGCTGATCCAGGTCGATCTTCAGATCCTTGAGGAGTTTGGTTCCCACCATGCAGGAGACAAAGTAATTCTCGTAGGAGCGCATGGCGTTTAGATCAGGATCTGCGGTTTTCCGCCTTCTGACGGCATCACAGTGGCGGAAGATCAGAACCGCCATTATCATCTGCGCCGCATTCAGATTGGTGAAGATGAGCTTGTAATAGCCACCGAACATCTCTGCTTTCCGGTATCTGGCCAGATGCGGTGCTTTCCGCCAGATGGCGAGAACGGCTTCGGCGGCCACTGTTGCGGGAATGAGGTTCCGGGTTATGCCTGCTGAAGAGGTGGTGTCCCGTTTTCTTTTATAGGTGTAGCCTAAGTCCTGGGCACTGGCTTCCAGCATCTGCTGCAGGGTGTCGTTGGATTTCAGATCCCTGAGATCCACAGGATTCTGATGGTTGGTTGCATAGGTGATCTCTTGGACGATCCCGTCATCTTCGGTGCTGATCTCGTAGATCCTGATCAGCACAAAGGCATCGCCAACTGGAAGATCGGGATTGGCGGACAAGGTCTCAAGCAGGGTGCGGCAGGTCTGACCGCCATTGATGATCTGAAGGCCCTTCAGCTTGACTATCCAGTCCTTTTCCTGGAGGGCGTTGTAACTGAACTGGTCACAGATCATGGTGATCCCGTTGTTGTAAAAGAAGAAGTTGGCGCTCTGTCCCTTGTTCAGGCTGCTGGCTATGCTGTCATTGATCTCATTTTTGCCCAGGTATTTGCGGATGTTTCTCTCCAGCAGATGATCGCCGTGCTCCTTCATCAGGCGGACAATTTCGGCGATGTGCACTTTGCCGATGATCACCCGCTTGAAGTTGAAGTTCTCCTGGATGGCAAGACCGGCCATGCTGATGCTGGTGTCAATGGAAGGCTTGCGGCTGACGTAGCCCAGCAGATCCTGGGTTCCGTAATGGACAAAACGGACCTGGATCTGATCTTTGAACGCATTGTCGATGAGGCGCTGCGCTTCCTGGTTCCATTTGTCACCGTTGTTCAGCATGACAAAGGTGACATAGGGGATAAAGCCGTCCAGGATCAGGGATCGGATCTCATCCACCACATGCTGGCTGCTTTCGTTTAAACATGTCTGATTTGCCGGATCGAAGATGGTGTTGACGGTGTTGACCGCCTTTTCCACCGCATTGGCGGGAAAGGTGGTGTCTTTGCTCAGATCTCGGGTGTACTTGGACTGAAACAGAACCACATGCACCTGTCCCTCCCGGGCCTCTTCAATGAAGGCGGCATCGAAACCGCCGTCATTGCCGCCGTCGGTTATGAAGGACAATGCTTCAGTGATGTCCCGGTCAAGGTATGCGGCAACGCCTAAAAGGAGAAAGCATTTGGATTTTCTTCTCTCCTCATCCTCATCTGGGAAGTAGTCAGGATGATCATCCATAAGCTTGATCAGTTTCTGATCAATGATCTGCTTGGCTATGTTAACTGTCATGATATCTGTTCTATTTAAGCTTCTTCATTACAACGGTGCATTCCTTTCTGCGGAAGCACATCCCATAGCAAAGAACTTTGCGGATATCCTTTTTTTGATATGAGAGTCGGCATATTTCTTTTTGATGATTTGCTCTATGGCATCCTCAGCAATCTGAAACGTGTCCTCGTTTTCATCAGATGTCTGCTTCAGTTCCAGAATGGCGATCACTTTTGTGTTATCTTCTGATTTGATTATCAGATCAATATAGCCGTTACCCGACTCGAAATTGGATTTCTGCTCCTCTATGAGCGTTGAACCGTTTGCCAGAAGTCCGTTTATGAACCCGTGGTAGTAGTTTTCCTTCGGCCGGTTCTGGAGCATCTTTATTGTGCAGGAACCTATGTAAGACAGTAGCAGATGTCCGCTGAAGGTCTCCTCACTGTGGATCCTAAGGGGAAGCAGTTTGGTG
>ERZ842401.4516-NODE-4516-length-16135-cov-30.222637_pt1 | contig 16135 bp, 15 predicted proteins | sample MGYA00521270_ERZ842401 | MGnify/ENA primary metagenome ERZ842401 (study PRJEB31892, sample SAMEA3878208) | bioreactor metagenome | biome: Moose rumen | place: Sweden | collected 2011-10 | study: EMG produced TPA metagenomics assembly of the PRJEB12797 data set...
GTAAACCAAGTTAGGAATAACAAACAAAACTGTCAACCAAAATCAGTACAGGTCAATTGCCACCCCGAACTTTACGGCTTAGCTGATATTCCCAGGCTGGGAACATCTTATTCCCACCGTGGGAACACTTTATTCCCACCGTGGGAACATTTCATTCCCAGCCTGGGAATACTTCTTTAGTCGTGCTGCTGCCTTCCGAAGTAATATTGGCCGCGCTTTCGGGTGATGCTGCCGTAGTTGATAGAGTGGGTGGGGCAGTGATGATAGCAGGCCAAGCAGTTGGTGCAGGAGCCGTCGTGCTGCCATTGGGGCAGTCCGTCCGTCAGCCTGACATCGCCCGTAGGACAGGCTTTTGCGCAACGTCCGCAATGGATGCAGGTGTCAGCATCGACGGTGAACTTCCTGTCGGTAATCATCCTGGCATTGAAGTATGCGCCTATCACATGGCTGAAGGTCCAGGGGGTCAGCCCGCGGGTAGTGCGGGTGATGCCCGTCTGCCGTGCTGCAATTTCCTGGGCTATGCAGTCAAGGTCCTTGGTGGCCTGACTGATTTTCTCGTGCTCGCGCTCTGGCGTGTCGGTGTACATGAAGGGCAGACACACGTAACTCTCAGGCATGATGAGAGAATAGACGCTTAGGGTCTTAAAGCCTTTTTTGGCCAGTTCCTTGTTCAGTATCTCCATTGTGCGGCCTATGCTGTCGCCGCAGGTCACCAGGGCATATATAAAAGAGGTGGGAGCAACCTTGAACCTTGCATTGCTAATGAACTGCCTGACGATATGCGGCGGCTGCCAGCCGTGTACGGGGAAGCAGAAGCCTAGCCGCTCGCCGTCCTGCAGTTCATAGTCGCACTCGCCCTTCTTCAACTCATCGGGAATGAAGAGCAGCCGTTCGCCCGTCTTTTGGGCCAGCACTTCGGCTGCCCACCGGGTGTTTCCTGTTCCTGAGAAATAGAATATCATGCGACAAAAGTACGAAAAATAATTGGATGCCAAAACCCTTTAACAAACTTTAATGGGATGGTAATGGCTGTTCGTAAACTAATAACTACCTTTGCAAGCTAAAAGAAACGGTAAAGAGCTATATGGATGCAATCAATGATTTCTTCTCGCTTATAAGCGGTTGGCTATGGGGCTGGCCTATGATTGTGCTGCTGCTGGGCACTCATCTTTTCCTGACATTCCGTCTGCGTGTACCGCAGCGCAAGTTGCTGACGGCCATTCGTCTCTCTGTGCGCAGGGACTCCAACGCCTCGGGCGATGTCAGTCAGTTCGGTGCGCTGGCTACGGCACTGGCTGCCACCATCGGTACAGGTAATATCGTGGGTGTGGCTACGGCGGTGGCGCTGGGCGGTCCCGGTGCCGTGCTGTGGTGCTGGCTTACCGGCATATTCGGTATGTCGACGAAGTATGCCGAGGGTTTGTTGGCAGTGAAATACCGTGTGAAGGGCAGCGACGGAAAGATGTACGGCGGTCCGATGTACGCCCTCGAGCGTGGTCTCAATATGAAATGGCTCGCCATCCTCTTTGCTGTATTCACGGCGCTGGCATCGTTCGGCATCGGCTGTACGGTGCAGGCCAACTCGATTGCCCTCCTTGCCAACGAGACCTTCGGCGTGCCCACATGGGCCGTCGGTATCTTCGTCTGCCTGCTCACGGCGGTGGTCATTCTGGGCGGTGTAAAGGCCATTGCCCGCGTCTGCACGGTGTTGGTTCCCGTCATGGCACTGTTCTATGTGGTAGGCTGCATCGTCATCCTCTGTCTGAATGCCGAGTTCGTGTGGCCTGCGCTGAAGCTCATCGTCTCGTCGGCCTTCAACCCGTCGGCGGCAGGAGGCGGTTTCGTGGGCAGTACCGTTATGATGGCAGCCCGCTACGGCATTGCCCGCGGCCTGTTCTCCAATGAGAGCGGTATGGGCTCAGCACCCATCGTGGCTGCTGCCGCCCAGACGCGAAATCCCGTCCGACAGGCGCTGGTAAGCAGCACCGGTACCTTCTGGGATACCGTCATCATCTGCGCCCTGACGGGTATGGTGCTCGTCAGCAGCATCCTGGCCTATCCCGATATCAGCTACGACGACGGCGCTGCCCTCACCAAGGTGGCCTTCTCAAAGATTCCATACGTGGGTGCCCCGCTGCTCACCTTCGGCATCCTCACCTTTGCCTTCAGCACCATCCTCGGATGGAGCTATTACGGTGAGAGTGCGGTCAACTATATCGAAGGACAGCGCATCAACCGCTTCTACCGTATCCTTTTCATCGTCGCCCTGTTCTTCGGCTGTATCGTCAACCTCAACATCATCTGGAACATAGCCGACTGCATGAATGCCCTCATGGCTATCCCCAACCTTATTGCCTTGTTGCTCCTCAGCGGCGTCGCCGCTCGCGAGACACGCAAGTACTTGTGGGCTAATAAACTCGATGACGAAATGGATGAATAGTTTTTAGAACAACAGCATGGAGAGACCATAGGCCACTAACGTGGAGACGGTGACACAAATCAAACCAGGCATCATAAACGAGTGGTTGAGCAGGTATTTGCCGATGACAGTGGTGCCTGAGCGATCAAAGTTGACGGTGGCGATGTCCGAGGGGTAGTTGGGAATGAAGAAGTAGCCGTAGACGCTGGGCAGCACACCCAGTAGCACCACACCGTCGATGCCCAGCGAGTAGGCCAGGGGCAGCATGGAGACTACGACGGCTCCCTGCGAGTTGATAAGCACGGACACGAGGAAGAACACGAAGGCGATGGCCCACGGATAGCTGGTGACCAGGCCCGATAGCATCAGTTCCATGGCTTCTTTATAGTTAGAGAAGTAGGTGTCAGCCATCCAGGCGATGCCATAGATAGCTACAACGGCTACCATGCCGCTCTGCCAGACGGCTCCGCCAACGGCTTTCTTGGGCGAGGCCTTGCAGAATAGTATCATCAAGGCGGCGGCTACTATCATAATGATTTGGATGACGAGGCTCATGGCCAGCGGCTTGTCTTTCTTTTCCGTGACGTGACTGACCACGATGCCGCCCTTCACCAACTTGTCGCTCTTGACGGTGATGTCTTTTGCCTCATTGGCGGAAAGTACATAGTTGATGGTGTCCAGACGGTGGGTGACTTCGCCATTAACGGTGACCTTGGCCACGTGTACGGTATCTACCGACTTGGGCACCAGCACGGCCTGCTTGCCATTGTTGGTTGCCACCACCGAGCTGTAGCTGGGCAGCAGGTTGACCTTGAACACAGATGCCAGGGCAATGACAACAATCACCGTGAGGGCTCCTATGAAGATGAATACGGCGCGCTTGCTCTCGGGGGCAATCTTCTTGTCGAGCGTTGTGGCTGACGAACCGTAGATGTACTTATACTGCTCGGGGTCTTTCAGCTTAGCCTGAAACACTGGGTCTTTGTCAAGGTCCTTGCCGCGCTTGAACGACATGGCTGCGGCAGCCATCAGTCCGCACAGGCAGGCGGGGATGGATACCATGAGCACCTCGGGAATGGTGATGTCGAAACCATTGGCATTAGAGATGGTGACGAATGCCACGACGGCGGCAGCTATGGGCGAACAGGTGATGCCTACCTGCGAAGCGATGGAAGCCACACCGCAAGGACGCTCGGGGCGGATGCCTTTCTTCAACGCAATATCGCAAATGATGGGCATCAGCGTGTAAACCACATGACCTGTGCCCACCAGCACGGTAAGACCAAAGGTGCACAAGGGTGCCAGGAATGTAATCCAGTCGGGATGCTTGCGCAGCATCTTCTCGGCCAACTGTATAAGCCAGTCCATGCCGCCAGAGGCCTGCATCATGCCGGCGCAGGTGACGGCAGCGATGATGATGTAGATGACGTCGGTGGGCGGGGTGCCTGGTTTCATTCCGAAGCCGAATACAAGCAGGGCCAGGCCGATGCCTGAAATGGCGCCGAGGGCCAGTGACCCATAGCGCGAACCTACCCAAAGTGCTCCAAGCACGATGAGCAACTGAATAATCATGGTTAGTGTAATCATAATATAAAAGGTGTTTTGTTATTAGTAATCAATTGCGTTTTTCCTTGATAATGCCGTGACGGTAAGCATAGAGCAGGTCTTTCAACTCGCTGATTTGTGTACGTAGCTCCTCGCCCTTGTCGGTGTCTGCCACCAGCATCCTGTGGGCAGACATTTCTACTATCTGGGTGGTCGACTTGATGTCGGTGCCTCGCAGGATGGCATCCTGGGTACTGGTGAACGGCTCGTGCTGCACCAGTTGGAATCCGCGGCTGTGGTAAACCAACGTATAGCCTGCAATGCCAGTCTCCTTATGGTAGGCCTCTGAGAAGCCGCCATCGATGACCATGAGCCGTCCGCCGGCTTTGATGGGATTTTCGCCGCTGCCGGCATGCACGGGTACATGGCCGTTGATGATATGGCGGTTGGGACCGGTGATGCCAAAGGCTTCGAGAATGCGGTCGCACACCTCGGCTGAGTCGCGTAGCTTGAAGTAGTTGCCCTTTTCTTCGTGATAGGTCTCGCGGTCGATGAGGAAGTAGCGCTCGAAGGTGGCCATCTTCGACTTATCGAACAATGGTGAGTCCTTGCCGCACCACAAGTATAGGAAGAAGTCCTTGGCAAAGGCTTTCTGCTGTGGCGGGGTGTCGTTCTGGAAAGCCGAACGCACCATCTGTCCGATAGCATCCATCAGTTCGTGACCGACATAATCGTGTCCCATGATGCTAACTTTTTTCAAGGTTCCATCGTCGTTAAGGGGGATGGAGGCATGGAACAGCAGGTTCTGGTTGCAGATGGTGTACATGCATCCGTGGCTGAGGATGGTACGTATATGCTTACGCAGTTTCTCGGAGACACGGAACGAATGGTGTAGTTTCTTCATCAGGCTCTCCTCTTCGGGTGTAAGCGCTGTGGGATTCTCGGGCGACACCGTCGGGAAAGAGCACGACTTCATCTGATGTTTCACACCGTCGATGGTACAAGCCTGAGCGTTGAAGTCAATGTTCTCTATCAAGATGCGGTCGTTCATCTGCCATTCCGGTCGGCGCTTGAATATATGGGCCTCGGTCTTAAACTGTATAATGGTAATGGCCTTGTGCATCTTGGCAGCCAGAAGGAGTGTCTTTTCATCGATTTTATCGTTGTCGCGCAGCACCTTCGGGATGAACTCCTCGCAGGGGTCGTCGCCATAAACCTCTAAGGCGAAGGTGGCCAGCGGCACCAGGTTGATGCCATAGCCCTCTTCAAGCGTGGCCAGGTTAGCATAGCGCAGACTGAGTCGCAGCACGTTGCAGATGCAAGCATCATTGCCTGCGGCTGCCCCCATCCAAAGAATGTCGTGGTTGCCCCACTGGATGTCCCATGAGTGGTACTGACGCAATGTGTCCAGGATGATGTGTGCCCCAGGGCCGCGGTCGTAAATATCGCCTAAGATGTGGAGCTGGTCGATGGCCAGTCGCTGAATGACATTGCAGATGGCCACGATGAAGTCATCGGCCCTTCCTGTGGAGATGATGGTGTCAACGATGACAGCGACATAGGCGGCCTTGTCCTGATCGTCGGTACGCTCGTGAAGCAGTTCCTCGATAATATAAGAGAATTCCTCGGGTAGGTTTTTACGAACCTTGGAGCGGGTGTATTTACTGGACACGTCGCGGCACACCCTGACCAGTTGGTGTATGGTTATCCGGTACCAGTCATCGAGCTCGGTCTCAGCGGCCTTGATAAGTTCCAGTTTCTGTTCCGGATAGTATATCAGTGTACACAGTTCTTTCTTCTCGCTCTCACGAATGGTATTTCCAAAGATTTCACCAACTTTACGCTTGATATTTCCAGAGGCGTTCTTCAGAACATGGATAAAGGCCTGGTGCTCGCCATGCAGGTCGGCGAGGAAGTGCTCTGTGCCCTTGGGCAGATTCTGGATGGCCTCCAGATTGATGATTTCACTAGCAGCATCGGCCACCGTGGGGTAGGTGTTTGATAGTAGATGAAGGTAACGTTGGTCTGTATTCATAATTTAAGAGGTTTCATAGTTCGTCGCTTGTATAGCCTTTCGGCAGGGGACGGCAGTTGTACTGTGAGGCCATAATCTCACCATAGGCTCCAGCAGAACGGATGGCGATGAAATCGCCCCGTTTAGCTGAGTTGAGATCTATCTGCTTGGCAAAGACATCGCTTGATTCGCATATCGGCCCGACCACGTCATAAGTCTCCATGGGCTTATCGCTAGACAAGTTCTCTATCTTGTGATAGGCCTGATAAAGGGCAGGGCGTATCAAATCGGTCATACCTGCATCGACAATGCAGAACTGCTTCTTCGCCCCTTCTTTTATATATAAGGTACGCGCGATAAGAGTTCCCATCTGACCTACAACAGCACGACCCAATTCGAAGTGCACAGTCTGACCGTTGCGCAGTTTCAATCTCTTGGCATACGTATCGAAATAGGCCTTGAAGTCAGGAATAGGCACACGGTTGGGATGCTGATAGTCGATGCCAAGACCGCCACCCACGTTGATGCTATCTACATGGATGCGATGGGCTTCCAGCTGATCCTGCAGTTCGTTGATGCGGTTGCAGAGTGCCTGAAAGTCACCCATATCGAGAATCTGGGAGCCAATATGGAAGTGAAGTCCAACGAACCGTATGTTTTCAAGTGACTGCGCAAGAAGGATGATGTCTTCCATATCACGCATGGCTATACCGAACTTATTTTCTGCCAGTCCAGTGGTGATATTGGCATGGGTATGCGCTCCCACATCGGGATTGATGCGGAAAGCGACACGGGCAACGGTCTGCTTGGCCGCTGCCAATTCGTTGATAATCTGAAGCTCTGGTTTGCTCTCCACATTGAAGCAGTGGATGCCTGCATCCAGTCCGAGGTTTATCTCCCAGTCGCTCTTTCCCACACCGGCATAGACAATCTTTGACGCAGGAATGCCTGCTTTAAGAGCCGCCTCGATCTCACCGCCGCTAACACAATCGGCACCGAGACCAGCCTGACGGATGGCTCGCAATATCTGCGGGTTGGCATTGGCCTTCACTGCATAGTGGACGCAGAAGCCTTCGTGCTTGCTGCTCTCCTGGCTGATGACATTCAGCGTCTGGCGTAGCAAGTCCATGTCATAGTAGTAGAAGGGCGTCTTGAGCGACGCGAACTTGTCTAAAGGAAATACACCTTTCATATGCTTAAGATTGTGTTGTGTCGTGTTGTGGGTTATTTGAATAGCTGATCGCTCAGATTCTGCAGCGCGCGCTTCTTATCTTCCTCGCGGATGAGGAACGAAATGTTGTAGTTAGAGCCGCCGTAGGAGATCATGCGTACAGGAATGTCTTTCATGGCATCCATGACGCGTGTCTCGAAACCGATATTCGACCAGTCGAGGTCGCCAACGACGCAGATGATACACATGCTTGTATCGACGGTAACTGTGCCGTATTTCTTAAGCTCGTCCATAATCTCGCCCAAATGAGCAGAATTGTCAATTGACATTGAGACGCCGACCTCCGAAGTGCATACCATGTCGATAGGTGTCTGATAGCTCTCGAATATTTCAAACACTTTACGCAGGAAACCTGTGGCCAAAAGCATGCGGCTCGACTTGATTTTAATGGCTGTGATGTTGTCCTTGGCAGCTACTGCCTTAATCTTGCCATACTCAGTAGCGTTGGAGATGGTTGTTCCCTCTGCATCGGGGGCCATCGTGTTGAGTAGACGGACAGGAATACCGGCATATTTGGCAGGCTGCACGCAGGTGGGGTGCAGGATTTTCGCTCCGAAGTAGGCCAACTCAGCTGCTTCCTCGAAGTGAAGCTGATGTACGGGCTGCGTCTTGTCGACCACACGCGGGTCGTTGTTGTGCATACCGTCAATATCGGTCCATATCTGGATCTCCTCGGCATTCAGTGCTGCACCGATGAGCGAAGCGGTGTAGTCAGAGCCTCCGCGCTGAAGATTGTCAATTTCGCCATAGGCATTGCGACAGATGAATCCCTGAGTAACATATACCTGATTACCTCCATTCTGCTCCATAATAGCAGACAGTTTTTCCTTGATATATACTGGATCAGGCTCGGCATTCTTGTCGGTACGCATAAAGTCGAGGGCATTCAAGAGCACAGCTTTGATGCCCTGCTCTTTCATATAGTTGACCACCATATTGGTAGACATCATCTCGCCCTGAGCCACGATACTTTTCTCTTCAAATGAAGTGAACAGTTCCTTGGTGAATGAGCGCAGATAGTTGAATTCCTCACGAAGGAAATCACGGGTCTGTTCGCGATAAGTATCAGAGGTGTATAACTCTTCGATATGGCGCTGATACTTCTGCTCCAGCTTATTTATAACTTCATTTGCGCCATCAGGGTTCTTCTTGTACAGATAGTCGGAAATCTCGACAAGGGAGTTAGTGGTGCCAGACATCGCAGAGAGTACTACAAATACGGGCTCACCTGATTTCGTAACCAAAGAGGTCACATCTTTCATTCTCTGTGGCGTTCCTACTGAGGTGCCGCCAAATTTCATTACTTTCATATCGTTATTGTTTTATGATTAATCTGATTCTTATTGATCGTAATCGGCCTCATCCTCGGATATGACCATCTTGTTATAATCGTTGGTAACTTCCTCAAGACATCCCTCAAAGCATCGATAGACAATGCCGGGATATTTGTCAAGCAATGGCATGTTGTGGGTGGACATGATGACGGCGGTTCCAGTTTGGGAAATCTGCCGGAGCAGACTCATAATTCCATCCGCGGTTTCGGGGTCAAGATGTCCTGTGGGTTCATCGGCGACAATCAGTCTGGGTGAGTTCAGAATGGCACGTGCAATGGCTATGCGTTGCTGCTCACCTCCCGAAAGTTCGTGTGGCATCTTATCCTTTTTGTCAATGAGTCCAACATCGTTTAGAACCTGATTTATACGGTGCTGGATGTCATCCTTGTCCTTCCACCCTGTTGCCTTCAAAACAAATAGCAAGTTTTTGAACACAGAGCGGTCAGCCAGCAGTTGGAACTGTTGGAAAACTATCCCCATCTGACGGCGAAGGGAAGGAATGTTTTTCCGCCTAAGGGTCAGCATATCGTTGTCGAGCACGGTGGCCTCTTCAGCCTCGTTGATGTCGAGTTCCGCATAGATTGTTTTTAGCAATGTGCTTTTGCCGGCTCCAACTTTACCAATAATATATATGAACTCACCATTGTCAACATGAAAATCGACATCGTTGAGAACAGCTATTCCATCTTTCTGGCAAATCTTTGCCTTCTTGTACTCTATCAGCATATCAAACTTTTTTAATCCATTTTACCTGCGGCCTTAGCCTGTCTGCGCTGCACATCCCAGTTGGGGTCGTGGCGACGATGTAGTTCTTCAGCCAAATCCTCGATACGGAGGCCTTTGCTCGTGAGCAAGACAATGAGATGATACAACAGATCGGATGCTTCGTAGATCAAATGGTCGGTTGTACCGTTGGTGGCTTCGATAACGGTCTCCAGAGCTTCTTCGCCAACTTTCTGTGCCATTTTGTTTACACCGTCGCGAAACAGTTTGGTGGTATAGCTGCCTTCAGGCATCTCTTGATGACGCTTCTCGATAAAGTCTTGCAGCTCACTAAGGAAACTGATAGCCGGCATTTCGTTGGTCTCGCCCCAACAGGTGTCGGTGCCTTTATGGCAAGTGGGGCCGATGGGATGAACCTTCACCAGTAGCGTGTCGTTGTCGCAGTCTATGTTCATGCTAACCAGGTTGAGGAAATTGCCGCTTGTCTCGCCCTTCGTCCACAAGGTCTCACGGGTGCGGCTCCAGAAGGTTACTTTTCCTGTATCAAGAGTTTTCTGATAAGCCTCTTTGTTCATGAAGCCCAGCATCAGCACGTTCTTGGTATCGGCATCCTGTATGATGGCAGGTACCAGTCCTCCCATCTTATCAAAATCTATTGTCATAGTCTTACATTTATTCTTTCTTCTTTCAAATACTGTTTTAATTCAGGGATGGTTATCTCTCCAAAATGAAATACGCTGGCAGCTAGAGCTGCATCAGCATGTCCATCTAGGAATACATCGCGAAAATGCTCCTTCTTACCGGCACCGCCACTGGCAATGATGGGTATGTTAAGATGGTCGGACAGTTCGGCAAGAGCTTCGTTGGCATAGCCATTCTTCACACCATCATGGTTCATACTTGTAAAGAGGATCTCACCAGCTCCACGTTCCTGCACCTCGTGAGCCCACTCGACAAGTCCGCGTTCCGTACGCTCGCGTCCTCCTTTCAGGTAGCAGTGCCATCCGTCTGAATCAAGGCGGGCATCAATGGCTACCACACAGACCTGAGAGCCGAAATGGCGGGCTACCTCTTCAACCAGTTCAGGACGGCGCAATGCAGCACTATTGATGCTTACCTTGTCTGCGCCGGCATAGAGCATACGCTCCACATCGGCCAGCTCGTTGATGCCTCCACCGACAGTGAAAGGGATGCTCAACTGCTGGGCTACCTTGGTGACCATGTCAGTAAATGTTTTCCGACCCTCGAAGCTGGCTGTGATGTCCAGGAACACTAATTCGTCAGCACCAGCCTCACTATAGGCTTTGCCAAGCTCCACAGGATCACCCGCACTTCTGAGCTGTACGAAGTTTATTCCTTTAACCGTTTCGCCGTCCTTGACGTCCAGGCACGGGATTATGCGTTTTGCCAGTCCCATAATTCTTTCAAATTAATTCGTCCTTCATATATGGCTTTTCCAAATACCACAGATGGTATGCCAGAGTTATTCAAATTTTTAATATCTTCCATGCAACTGACACCTCCACTTGCTATCAAGTTGATATGCGGGTAGGCCTTCATCACCTCTTTATATAAAGTGATGGCAGGACCGGACAGGGTGCCGTCTTTAGAGATTTCTGTACACAGCACATTCTTGGATCCCATGTCAATGTATTTTTTCAAGAACGGAAGAAGTTCATCAGAGGAGTCTTCTTTCCATCCGTTAATACTGATTTTGCCATTGCGTGTGTCAGCTCCAAGTATAATCCGGTCGGGACCATATCTTTTCAGCCATTTCTCAAAGAGACCGGGGTGGGTTACTGCCACAGAACCGATAGTCACGAGTGAGGCTCCTGCCTCAAATGCCAATTCGATATCTCTGTCTGACTTTATGCCTCCGCCGAAATCTACAATGAGGTGCGTATTGGATGTAATTCTACGAAGTACGCCGTCATTGACAATATGCTTTGACTTGGCTCCGTCGAGATCAACTATATGCAGCCGGCGGTAGCCCATTGTCTCAAACCGGTAGGCCATTTCAAGCGGGTCGCCATACTCAGTCATCTTGTTGTAGTCGCCCTTAGTTAGCCGAACGCAACGACCTTCTATTATATCTATGGCAGGTATCAGTTCTATCATAATGCCAGGAAGTTTTGAAGAATACGTTCGCCAACGCTGCCGCTCTTTTCGGGATGGAACTGTGTGGCGAAGAAATTATCCTTATGAAGCGCTGCACTATAAGGCAGAATATAGTTGGCAACCGCAATGGTCTCTTGACAGATAGGTACATAGTAACTATGTACGAAATAGACATATTGACCTTCGGTTCCGTTCATCAATGCAGAGTTGGTATCGTGCAGCTGATTCCACCCCATGCAAGGCACCTTGTCCTCATGAATAGTAGAAATGAATCGCCTGACTGGTACATCAAAGATTCCCAGACAATCGACATTGCCTTCCTCAGAGTGACTACAAAGTAACTGTTGACCGATACATATGCCCAGTACCGGCTGTTGTAGGGAACGGATAATCTGGTCGAGACCATGTTCACGCAAATAAGACATGGTACCACTGGCCTCTCCTTGCCCTGGGAAGATAACCCTGTCAGCTTGCCGAAGCACTTCGGGGCTGTCAGTCAGCAGAGGTTCAACATTCAGGCGCTTCAAAGCATTCAGCACAGAATAAATGTTACCTGCATTATATTTTACTACGGCTACCTGCATTTGATTTAACTGAAAATGATGGTTTTATTCTTATAGGTCAGCACCTTGCGCTGTATATGCTTGCTCACGGCACGCGACAGAACAATCTTCTCGAGGTCTTTGCCTTTAAGCACCAGACTCTCTGGTGTGTCTTTATGCGTGATGCGTGTCACGTCTTGTTCAATGATGGGACCTGCATCCAACTCGGCTGTCACATAATGGCTAGTGGCTCCAATAATCTTCACACCGCGCTCCCATGCTTGATGGTAGGGCTTTGCACCAATGAAAGCAGGGAGGAAAGAATGGTGGATATTTATAATATGGTGAGGATAAGCCGCAATCATGTCGTCACTAATAATCTGCATGTAGCGCGCCAGAACGATAAAGGTGATGCCTTTTTCCTGTAAAAGTTTCATTTCAGCCTCTTCAACCTCTGCTTTGTTTGAATGGTCTTTTTTTATAGACCACACATAGTATGGAATGTCGAACTGTTCTGCAACATAGCGCAAATCTTCGTGATTGCTGACTATACACGGTATGTCGCAGGCAAACTCGCCTGCCTTCCATCGGGCAAGAAGGTCATACAGGCAATGACTCATCTTCGAAACGAAAATGGCCATTCGCGGACGCTTGTCGCTGAAATACAGACTAAACTCTATTTGATAACGCTGTGTGTAAAGTGTCTCGACATACTCCTTGATTTTCTCGCGAGGAATCAGGAAACCGTCCAGTTCCCACTGAACACGCATGAAAAACATTCCATCCTGATGGTCTACATACTGGTCAAGGTCAACAATATTTCCTTTGTTGTCCGTAATAAATTTGGTGACTTCTGATATTATTCCCTGTTGATCTGGGCAGTGCAGAAGCAGAATCGCTGTTGGTTTCATTTTTTTATAATCACAATTTCAACGTGCAAAGATACAAAAAAATATTGGCATAATGCGTTTTTTGCCACTTTTTTGATAATTTATTGCAAAAGATTGCTTGTAATTGAAAAAAAAGTACTATATTTGCAGAAAATATTCTAATCATTAACCATTAAGTTGCTGATTATGTCGAAATACAACATTACAGAGAAAAAGGATAAAGAAGCGACTTATCGAACATTGGTGAGCCCATCTTTAATGGATGAACTTAAGGATAAAATCCTTAATGTGATTGTCATGCAGAAGAAATACAAAGACAAAGACTATTCTGCAAAGAGGCTTGCGGAAGACCTTGGGACGAACACACGCTATATCTCTGCTGTGGTCAACGTCAAGTTTCACATGAACTACACATCATTTGTCAACAAATACCGTATTGAAGAGGCCATGTCGATATTGGTGGATAAACGATACAGGGAGTTGCGTGTGGAGGAGGTCAGCGACATGGTAGGTTTCGCAAATCGCCAGTCTTTCTATGCTTCTTTCTACAGAGTCACTGGTATTACTCCAAAAGAATATAAACTGCAGCATTCCGTAAAGAAGCCCTCAACATCGAAAAGAAACAATAATGACGCAAAATGAATTCTGTTATGTAGATGAGCGTTTTGCCGACCTACAGTTGCTCAGATATAGGCTCAATGGATTTGAGCAACTGTCAATCCGCCAAAAACGTCTCATCTATTATCTTTCTCAGGCTACACTTTTTGGCCGCGATATCACTTTTGATCAATTCGGGAAGTATAATCTGCGTATCAGGAAAACACTTGAGGCTATCTACTCCGACTATCGGATATCAAGGGACAGCGATGACTTCCGTGCATTAGAGGTGTACCTGAAACGCATCTGGTTCTCAAGTGGCATCTATCACCACTACGCATGCGACAAGTTCTCACCAGACTTCAGTATCGAGTTTTTTAGCAATTCTCTGAGGATAGTTGATGCTCGAAAACTACCCTTAAACGAAGGTGAGACCATCGATGATTTGTTGAATGAACTTGTTCCCGTCATTTTCGACAACGCTGTCCTGCCTAAGCGCGTCAATAAAGTAGACGGTGAAGACCTGCTCAAGACATCAGCTTGCAATTACTATCAAGACGTAACTCAGCAAGAAGCCGAGGATTATTATGCTGCCATGAAGGTTCAGGATGATCAGGAACCTCCATCCTATGGTCTTAACTCTACCCTCATCAAAAAAGACGGGAAATTATTCGAGGAAGTGTGGTCTGCTGAGTCTCGATACGCAAATGCCGTCAGGCATATTATCTATTGGTTAGATAAAGCTAAGACGGAAGCAGAAAATGCAGAACAGGAAGAAGTTATAGATATTCTTATAAGTTACTATAAGACAGGCGATTTACATATTTTCGATAAATATTCCATAAAGTGGCTTCAATGTCTTAACACTAAGGTCGATTTCATTAACGGGTTCATTGAAGTTTATGGTGACCCTCTTGGACTTAAAGGCTCCTGGGAAGGGCTTGTGGAGTATATTGACGAAGAAGCCTCTCGCCGCACACAGACTATCAGTCGTCATGCCCAGTGGTTCGAAGACCACTCGCCAGTCGATAGCCGTTTTAAAAAACAGGTAGTCAAGGGCGTGTCAGCCCATGTTATCTGTGCTGCCATGTTAGGAGGCGACGAATATCCCTCCACAGCTATCGGCATCAATCTGCCCAATGCCGACTGGATACGTGCTCGGTATGGTTCAAAAAGCATCACAATCAGTAATATTACCGATGCCTACAATAAAGCTTCTCATGGAAATGGTTTTCGCGAAGAGTTTATCCGCGACAGAAAGATGCTCGATATCATTGATAAATACGGTGATGCCTGCGACAATCTCCATACCGATCTCCACGAATGTCTGGGACACGGAAGCGGACAGTTGTTGCCAGGCGTAGACCCAGACGCGCTGAAAGCATACGGCAATACTATTGAGGAGGCTCGTGCTGACCTGTTCGCCTTGTACTACATGGCAGATGAAAAGCTCATAGAGCTTTCATTACTACCTGATAAAGAGGCATATAAGTCACAATACTACACGTATATCTTGAATGGTTTGATGACACAGTTAGTGCGCATAGAACCTGGACGGCAGATAGAAGAAGCACACATGCGCAACCGTGCTTTGATTGCACGTTGGTGTCTGGCTCATTCAAGTCACATCCGCCTGACCCGCAACAATGGTATCTATGAACTGGAGATAGGTTCCTTTGAAGAGCTCCGGGTACTGTTTGCAACTCTGCTGGCTGAGGTACAGCGCATCAAGAGCGAGGGCGACTATGAAGCAGCCCGTTGCCTGGTGGAGGAATATGCTGTCAACATCGACCCAGATCTTCATACAGAGGTGTTACAGCGCTACCAGAAACTGAACCTGGCTCCCTATAAAGGTTTTATCAACCCCTGGCTGCTGCCTGTGACTAACGGACGGGGGGAAATTGTCGACATTCAAGTCAACTATTCAGAGAGCTACAGCCATCAAATGATGCGTTACAGCACCGAATATGCAACATTGATATAAGCAGCAGGCCGTATAAGAAATGACAACAGAAGAACAAATAAAGGAGATAAAGCAGTCGTTCAGACAGATGATGGACGGCTCAGTAGCGCAGTCCATGCGCAATAAGTGGGTCAACTATCACCTGAACTGGGGAGCCACCCTGCCTCGTTTGCGTGAAAAGGCTGACAGTATCGGGAAAAACTATCACCTTGCCATAGCCCTATGGAAAGAAAATGTACGCGAATGCAAAATTCTTGCCACCATGCTGATGCCTCCTGATGAGATGTTGCCCGAGGTTGTAGATATATGGATGGAACAGACAGACACGCTGGAGATTGCCGAGCAGGCCGCCTTCAACCTTTATCAATATCTCCCTTATGCTCCAGAAAAGGCATACGGATGGCTGGCATCCCCCGTTGAGCTATATCAGATAACTGGCTATCATATTCTTAGTCGACTGTTTTACAGGAAGATGGAGCCCAACGAAAGGGGTATCAACGAGTTTATCGACCAGGCGCTCACTGCCATTCAAAGTGCGAATCCCTCATTGCGAAAGGCGGCCTATCAGTGTCTGCAGCATTTCTCTGACCTTGGGACTGTTTACGAGCGGCTGGCTTCATCAGCCCTTCGTCGCAATGGTTTCGACCTGTTGTGATTCCAGTTACGAGGCCATAGATGCCTGTCAGGAGCCAGCCTAGAGAATATTTGGCTCACCAGTAAATACCTGTGTTTACCCGTATATCATTGATAGCCTATAGA
>ERZ842401.4517-NODE-4517-length-16134-cov-6.314696_pt1 | contig 16134 bp, 12 predicted proteins | sample MGYA00521270_ERZ842401 | MGnify/ENA primary metagenome ERZ842401 (study PRJEB31892, sample SAMEA3878208) | bioreactor metagenome | biome: Moose rumen | place: Sweden | collected 2011-10 | study: EMG produced TPA metagenomics assembly of the PRJEB12797 data set...
CCCTTATTACAAACTGGCAGGCAAGGCGCTTCAGCAGCGGATTAAGGAAAGCGGCACCATCCCCGATGACGTGCAGAAGATGATTGCGGAACCGAAATTCCAGTTCGCCAAGGTTCATCTGGTGAATGACAGCCGCATTGTAAACATCCTGCAGTCTCCGCTTGTCTTTACGCTTGCGGACATCAAGGCACATTTGCCGTGGCTCTTTGCATTCTGGGAGGCGCAGGCAGCCTTTGTGCGCGGCCTTGCGAAAAAGCTATGCAAACACTGATTTTGATAAACGGCAATTTCCTCTGCCGGAACCTGACAGGCATTGAGCGCTATGCCTGGGAGGTCTGTAGGCGGCTGGACAAGCTGCTCGCCACAAAGACGGGGGAGCAGTCGCCCCGCTTTGCAATCCTTGTGCCCGCAAATGCAAAGAAAGTGCCCCGCTATGAGCAAATAGAGCTTATCCGCTCCCCAAAGGCAATAAAAGGCTTCCCCTTCTGGGATCTGGGAACTTTCGCGCGGGAGTGCCGCCGCCGCCATGCGCTTGCCTTTGATTTTTCCAACACGGCTCCCTTGGGAAAAAACTGCGGCATAGCATTCCTGCACGACATCTATGCGGCAGACTGCCCGCAGGACTTCGTGAGCTTTAAGGACAGGCTTATCCGCGCGTACAGCATGCTCAACTATGCGAATATCTGCCGCCATGCAAGGAAGATCATCACCGTCTCCGCATTCAGCGCACGGCAAATCCAGAAGCGATACAGTGTGGATGCCTCACGCATAACGGTCATAGGCAACGGCTGGGAGCATATCACGAAAGTGGAAGAGGACGACGGCATTTTTGCCCGCTTTCCCCGCCTTGCAGAGGAGGCGTATTATTTTACCCTTGGCAGCTTGAGCCGGAGGAAGAATCTTGCATGGATTGCCCGCTATGCCGCTTCCCACCCCGAAGGGCTTTTCGCGGTGAGCGGCAAGGCAATCAGCGGCCTGGTACCTCCAGAGCTGGACGCGCTTAAAAGCCTTGCCAACGTTGTTTTGCTCGGCTATGTGTCTGATGCGGAGGTAAAAGCGCTCATGCGGCACTGCAAGGCTTTTGTCTTTCCCTCGTATTACGAGGGCTTCGGCATTCCCCCCTTGGAAGCCCTTGCAGTGGGTGCAAGCGCTATCGTGGCGAATGCCGCGAGCCTTCCTGAAATTTATGGCGGAGCAGTGCATTACATAGACCCCCATTCCACGGACTGTGACATGGATGCCCTGCTTTCAGAGCCGCTTTCCGAGCACCCGCAGGACTTGCTCAAGCGCCACAGCTATGCCGCCGCAGCTGAAAGTATCTATAAGCTGTGCTGCGAAATTTTGCAAAGTCTTATTGCCTAAGACTTTGCAAACACTATATACTGGGAAGTATGAAGTTGAAGAAATGTCTTCTTCTGCTGCTCTGTGCTGTTTTGTGTTTATCTGCAGCCTCCGGGCAAGCTGTGCAAGATGCACAGGGCAAAGAAGAAGAGACTGCCGAAGGCGGGAAGAAGTCATATCTGGTGGGGCTTAGTGCCGCAATCGTGCCGAGCTTGGTGATCGGCTCCTGGAACCGCTTTGTCGCACGGCAATCATGGGCGCAGGTGTCGTGGAATGATATGAAGCACTTCTATGACCGTGATATGGAGTGGGACGATGACTGGTACTGGACGAATTTTGTCCTCCATCCCTATCAGGGCAGCCTGTACTATATGGGCGCGCGCAACGCGAACCTCAATCCTGTGGAATCTTTCGGTGTAACGCTCCTCGGTTCTGCCATCTGGGAATGGTTTTTCGAGACAAATGCCCCCTCTAAGAATGACATGGTGTATACCACCGTCGGTGCCTTTGCTGTGGGAGAGATGTTCTACCGCATAGGGCTTGAAGCGGGCGAGCTTTGGAAGCCTTTGGGCTACGTGTTCAATCCCCTGCGGCTCTACACAGACTTTGCTACAGGGCACAAGCCTGCGGGATCGACGGGAAACATCTACAGCCTCTCTTTTCGGACATACGTTGGAGCTGCATGGGGCTACACCAAGCCCAAACACATCAAAGCCTTGCGGGAAACCTTCCCCGGCTTTATGGGGCTGGAGGCTTCGGTGGCATACAAAGACCCCTACGGGCACGATTCCAACAAGCCTTACAGCCAGTTTGACCTGACGCTTGGCGGCTCACTTGGCTTTAGTTCTGGCGAGGGCTACAAGCCGCTTGAGGAAAAGCTTGGCTACAATATCCACATTTTCAGCAACGGCATGCTGTGGGCACGTGCGCCCGAGTGGGGAGATAACCTTGACACGACGCTTGGTTTTTCCATGAACTACGATTTTGTCTGGCAGTCTTTTTATGACTTTTCTTCCCTTGCGCCCGGCGTAGCAATCAAGCAGCGGGTGAAGCTTGCTTCAAGCAAGCTGGAATGGCAGGCTCATCTGGGGGCAATCCTGCTTGGAACAACTGACTTTTATTATATCCGCCGGCATTTGGTGGAGCCAGAAGGCTTGGTGCGCCCGTACAGCTATACCGTCGGCGGTGAGTTTGTGGGAGCGCTGAGCTGGCGCTTTAACAGCGGGCAGCAGGTAGATTTCTCGCTCCATTCCTACGCCATGTATGATTTCTATAATCAGCGCAAAAAAGGCGCGGATACGGGCTGGGAATTCCTCGCCTATGCGATGATGGACTACGAGCTGCCCGTCTCAGACCGCATAGTCCTCGGCATGGAAAGCAATCTCTATGTCAAGGAATCCCTCTACAAGCACTATCCCGACGTCTTCGCCATCCTCGGCAGCGGCTCACTCTATGCGAAGATCCGTCTGGGGAATTAAAGAAAATGAAGGGGGCGACCCTTACATGTGCTTACACACGGCCATATTTTTGCTATAATTATCACTATGGAAGATTCATTCTATGAGGGCGAGAGCGGCATTGCGCTTGCTGACGACGTGCAGGTGCCGCCGGATTACAAGGTCATATTGCTAAACGATGACTACACCACCAAGGATTTTGTTGTGCATATCCTCAAACAGGTATTCAATAAGACAGCGGCGCAGGCAAAGCAGATAATGGAAGACGTACACCGAAAGGGAAGCGGCGTTGCGGGCATATACACCTATGATATCGCAGCCTCCCGTGCGCAGATGACCATAAATCTGGCAAGGAAGGAAGGTTTTCCCCTGCGCTGTGAGATTGAAAGCTGCTAAGACTGCGGAGTTTGCCGGATGAAGATAGACGAACAGCTAAAAGAAATATTGGACGAGGCATATAAAGAAGCCCAGAACAAACACTATCTGTTTTTCACTCCAGAGCACGTATTGCAGTGCGCCTTGAAGCGCAGAGACGTACAGGACCTTCTGATTGATTGCGGGGCAAATGTCAGCCAGATTGCCTTTGAGATAGATGCCTACCTTGCAAAAAGCGTGCCCACCGCCAAACGCGCTACGGCGGACACATCCGTCGGCTTGCAGACAGTGCTTGCCACCGCTGAGATGCAGTGCCGCGGGGCAGAAAAAAAGGAAATGGAATTCACCGACCTGCTTGTCAGCATGCTGGATGCCGAAAAAAATTACTGCTCATATATCATGCGCAAAAATGGCGTGGACAGGCTTGCCCTGCTCGAAGTCATCAGCTTAAGGCGCAACGAACGGGCAGGATTTGGCGAAGAGCTTGCTGATGATACAGATATGTTTTCTGGCGGAGGCGAAAGCCAGTACGTGCATGCGAAGACCGCTGAAAAAGAAAGCAAGGGAGTGCTCAAAAAGTATGCGACAGACCTTACGGAGAAAGCAAAAAACAACGAGCTTGATGTACTCGTGGGGCGCGAGGAAGAGCTTGAGCGCACTGTGCAGATACTTTGCCGCCGCACAAAAAATAATCCCCTGCATGTAGGCGATGCCGGAGTGGGAAAGACCGCCATCACCGAAGGTCTTGCTTCCAGGATTGCGGAAGGTCTTGTACCTGAGCCGCTCAAAGACTTTTCCGTGTATGCGCTGGACATCGGCAGCCTGCTCGCCGGTACTAAGTATCGCGGAGATTTTGAAGACAGACTGAAAAAAGTGACTGGTGAACTGCTGAAGAAAGAAAAGGCAATACTCTTTATAGATGAAATTCATACGATTGTCGGAGCAGGTGCCGTGAACGGGGGTGCCCTTGATGCCGCCAATATCCTCAAGCCCGTGCTGACAAGCGGCAAAATCCGCTGCATTGGCTCTACCACCTTTGAAGAATATACCCGCATCTTTGAGAAAGACAGGGCGCTTGCCCGCCGCTTCCAGAAGATTGACATTGCAGAACCAAGCCGCGATGAATGCGTAAAAATTCTGCAGGGCTTGGAATCTCGCTATGCCGCTTACCACCGCGTGACTTACGAAGATTCTGCACTGGAAGCCGCCGTGGACCTTTCCGTGCAGTACATCACCGACCGCCGCCTGCCGGACAAAGCCATAGATATCATGGATGAAGCGGGCGCCTACCGCCGCATCCACGCAGAGCCAGAGGAAAAGCCGCTTGTCGTGACGCCGGAGATTATCCGCAAGGTGGCGGCAAAAATGGCGCGGGTTCCCCTGGAAGACGTAACCATAGATGAAAAGGACAGGCTGCGTTCGCTGGAAAAAACGCTCCTTACAGAGATATTCGGACAGGATGAAGCGGTAAGAGCCGTAACCCTTGCGGTGAAGAAAGCCCGCGCAGGCTTCCGCAACATGGACAAACCGGAAGCTTCCTTCCTCTTTGTGGGGCCAACGGGGGTGGGCAAGACAGAACTTGCCCGCGTGCTCTCAGCAACGCTTGGCGAAAAACTCATCAGATTTGACATGAGCGAGTATCAGGAGAAATACACGGTGAGCAGGCTTATCGGTTCCGCGCCCGGCTATGTGGGCTACGAGAACGGAGGCTTGCTTACCGATGCCGTGCGCAAGGAGCCCCACGCCATCGTCCTTTTCGATGAGATTGAAAAAGCCCATCAGGATATCTACAATATCCTCCTGCAGGTGATGGATTACGGCACGCTTACAGACAATCAGGGGCGCAAGGCGGATTTCCGCAACTGCATCATCATCATGACGAGCAACGCCGGAGCACGCGACATGGAACGGGGCGCGGTGGGCTTTGATTCCGGGCTTTCTTCCCATGGCAATGACAAAGCTACGCTCAAAGAGGCAGTGGAAAAGGCATTCAGTCCAGAGTTCCGCAACAGGCTGGATGCGGTGATTCCCTTTGCCCACCTGTCGCGAGATATTACGGAGAACATTGCCCGCAAAGATATACAGAAGATTGCCTCCCGTCTTGCCGCAAGAAAAGTCAGCCTCAAGGTGTCCGATGCAGTGGTGGCGCTGGTGGCAGAAAAGGGCTATAGCAGGGAGTTTGGCGCGCGCAACATTGGCCGCACGGCAGAGGAACTGCTTGCCTCCCCACTCGTGGACGAAGTGCTTTTCGGTGCTTTGGCCGAGGGAGGCAGCGTGAGTGCCGACGTGAAGGACGATGGGACCGACGGTAAGGTGATTTTCAGCTATGCACAATGAAGAAAGAGAAGCGGCTTTCATCTTGCCGGATGAAATTATCGAGTTTCCTAAGCCGCATGGAAGGGGGCTGGGGGTCTGCTGTGTGACAGACGCCATTCCCTTGCAGCTTTTGTACTCCGCCTATATGCAGGGCATATTTCCGTGGTTTAACGAAGACGAGGGAGATCCCGTCATCTGGTGCAGCCCTGAACCGCGCTTCTGCCTGCGGATGCAGGATCTGCATGTGCCACGCCGTCTGGAGCGCTTTTTGAAGCATACGCCATACCGTTATACGATGGACCTGTGTTTTAGCCGCGTTATGGAGGAATGCCGCGATATGGTGCGGGAAGGGCAGTCCGGCTCTTGGATTGGCGACAAGATGATTCGCTCATATACAGCCTTTCACAAGGCGGGCTACGCGCACAGCGTGGAAGTGTGGCTGGGTACTGAGCTGGTGGGCGGCTTTTACGGCGTACTGCTCGGCAGCGTGTTTTGCGGCGAATCCATGTTCACCAAGGCGAGCGACAGCGCCAAGAGCGCATTTGTGCTTTTTGCGCGTGCGTTTGCTTCCTGTGGCGGCAGGCTGATTGACAGCCAGAGTTACACGGATAACATTGCTCGCTACGGGGCAAAAAACATCAGCCGCACGGCTTTTCTGCGCCTGGAAGAGGATTTCCTTTTTACCCCGCTTACGGGGGATTTAAAAAGCACCTTCGAGCGAATGTGCAAGACAGATTAGATTCGATGCATTTGCGAGAAGACCCGCTCGTTCATGATGTTTGCTTCCACCCCGAGTGCCGCGCAGGATTCCGTTAAGTCCTTGCGCGCCTCATCTATGGCTATGTCTGCGTTTTCAAAGTCCACCATCATCATCATGACGAAGTTTCCGCTGAGTATTGTCTGTGTAATATCTACTATATTAATAGCATGGTTTGCAAGGTATGCGGACACCTTGGCAATGATGCCTACCTTGTCCGCGCCTACCACCGTGATGATTGCCTTCATACTCTGTATAGTACCGCATAACGAAGAATGTGGCAAGAGAGATGACCTTTGCATTCATAGCGTTATCTTTCCAAAAGAATCTCCTGCGCCGGTTTAAGGATAAGCCGCGAGCTGGGGGTAAATCTTTCGGCAACCGTGGAGTCAAAAAGCGCCCCCGGCTTCATGTGTATAGGGATGGAGCAGCGTGCTCCGATGATGTCGGCACAGCGGGTCGCTTCCTCCGCATCCATATTGTACACGCCGTCGCAGGGGAGCAGGGCGTAGTCGATGTGCATTTTTGACAGATTTGCTTCCATATAGGTGGTATATGATGTGTCCCCCGCGCAGTAGATTTTTATACCGTTTTCCAGCGTGATGACAAAGCCCACGCACTCCGTCTGCTTGTGGTTCTTGTTGTAGGCGGGAACCGCCTGTATGCGCACCCCGTTGAGGACAACGGTGCCGTATTTGCCGCCGGAAAGAAAATTCCGCGCATGGAACACGCGGCAGCCGGATTTCTGCCTCACCAGAGAGACGGCGTTGTGGTCGGGATGCTCGTGGGTGATGAGCACAAAATCGGCAGGCAGATTGTAGCCGGTGCCGGCATAAGGGTCAATGTATATCACAAGCCCCTTTGCCGACACCAAGCGGATGCTTCCGTGTCCCTGATAGAGGAGCCTTGCCATTGAAGCTTCTTCTCCGTGTACAGCGATTGATGAACCAAGCATGAGAAACAGCAAAAAAATCCTTTTCATACGTCTGGTAAACCAACGAAACAGAAAAAAGTTACGGCGAAAACTCCCTTTTTAGCGAAAAATCAGCACAATTTCATGCCGTCAGCAATCTTTGCGAAGGGACCGGCAATCACGGAGCCCTGTTTTTCGCCGAAATAATCCTCATTGAAGACGATTTCCGTGCCGTCAGGGTTTTCATAGCGCTGTTCCGGCTCAAAAGCCATGCCGAGCGTCTCGCTGCTGACCGTCTTTACGCCGCCGACGGCAAGGTTTGTGTGCAGCACCCATGCTCCGCCTTCTTCTTTGAGCTCCAGATGGATCTGCGTCTGGCTGTCTGCCACAAAGTCTTTTTCCTTGTCGCAGGGCTTTGCCCCGTTAAAGAAGTAATTGCCGCCCGTCCATACGGGAAGCGGGATATAGTAGCGGTCGCTTGGCGCAGAGCCCATGCCGCAGTAGCCGTCAAACTCTTTTTCCCATTCTTCTGCCGTCTGGTAGCCGCTGTAGGGGGCGGTTCCCACAGCCACGTTCATATCGTCCCAGTCGTTTGCCTGATTGTTTGCGGCAGCTTCTTTGAGGAAGGGGTGCACCTCCTGCTGTACGAATATATTGTTGTAAAAACGCATATCTCCGTGCAGGATGGTCATAAAGCCTGCAATCTCCGTCCTGTGCGGCACATGGTAGGGGGTGTAGCGGGGAGAAATCATGGTCTTTGCGCCATTGTTTACGCCCGTGCCCACCGCGCACAGGGAGCCGCCGATCAGGTTGTGCACCACGGCAACGCCCTGTGTGGCAAGCTTGAGCGAGCGGGTGGAAAGCAGGACATTGTGGTCTATGAGCGTGGGTCCGTGGGAGACTTCGATGAAGATGTCTTCGCCTATTCCCACCATTGCCTCTCTGTGCATAAGGTGGGCGAATGGCAGGGTGTTGTCATGGAAGAGGTTCTGCGTAACCCTCGTGCCCTGTGCCTGCCAGTCAAGCCAGAGCCCGCGCGTGCAGTGGTGGATGTGATTGTGGCGGATTGTCACGTCTATTGCCGCGTGCATCTTGATGCCGCCGATTTCCGCCCCTGCGAGGTTCTGGCGGTTGTTGATGTGGTGGATGTGGTTGTATTCTATAGTAGAAAATACGCCGCCAAGGTGCCCCACTATGCCGGTCTGCCCGCAGTCGTGGATAGTGCACCTGCGTATGATATGGGAGCCGATCCGCTCTTTTGTCCAGCCTTCGTTCTGCGCCTGGCAGATGCAGTCGCGCTCGGTCTGGGTGCCGTCCTTGAACTTCCACTTGAGCCACTTGTTGTCATTGTTTGGCTGCAGGTACTTTCCAAGCGAGATGCCGCTGCACTTGGAGTGTGAAATGTCGCAGTCTTCAATGATCCAGCCCTTTGACCAGTGCGGTCCCACCATGCCTTCCTGATACGCTGTCGGCGGTGCCCACTGGGTGGCAGCCTTTGTCACCGTAAAGCCGGAGAGCGTGATGTAACCTATGCCTTCTTCCTCTGGGTAGAAGCAGTTCCGCCTTACGTTGATTTCCACCCGTTCCTTGCGGGGGTCTGCATCGTGGAAGTTGGCGTAGATGACCGTCTTGTTTGCAGCGGCATCCTGTTCTGAAAACCAGGTATAGACTGAAAAGTCTGGATCCCAGGAGCTTTCCGAGCGCACCGGCTTTTTTACAAGCTCAAGGGATGTCACTTCGTAGAGTGCCTTGTCGTTCAGGTAGACTTCTCCGGTGTGCGCGATGAACGAGGCTATGAACCAGTCTCCGCTCACAAGCGTGGTGAAGGGATTGTAGTCGCCAAAGATGGCATTAGGCACCGCGCATTTCCATACGCTTCCCTCCACGGGCTCCCAGTCCGTCACGGCTTCTGCCCCCGTGATGATGGCTTTGCCTTTCTTCTCGCTCCGGTAGATAATCCGTGTCTGCTCCGTCCCTGCATGGCGGGGATGCACTGCCTCCCTGTACGTGCCCGGGGCAACTAGTATTTCGTCCCCTGCCTTTGCAAGCTCTGCCGCCGCCTGAATTGTGGCAAAGGGGCTTTCCTTCGTGCCTTTCCCCAACGGGGAAGCACCCGCTGATACGTAATATGTCATGAAAAATCCTCCGCATTCCAGTGTAGGTCAGAATGGTGAAATTGTCCATACGTGAACTCGCCGAGTCGCGGTTTCGGAATAGTACGAGTCACGTTTTGTGATTCGTCGAGTCGCGCTTCATGACTCGTCGAGTCGCAGTTCGTGACTCGTACTATTCACGGTTCAAAACTGGCGACGAGGTTGTCATACTGAGCAAAATAAATTGCTTGACAAAATGGAGATTTGAAAATAAACTTCTTAAATTATGGCAGTGATACCAATTGGACAATTTATCAAGGTTTGGCGGAAAGCCCGGAACATGCAGCAGGAAGATTTATGCGTGGGAATTTGCTCTATAGCTACGCTTTCGCGCATAGAACGTGGAGAACATGTGCCCTCGCCCGGCATATGTAAAGCATTGCTGAGTGTGCTGGGGATATCTGCGCATGAATATAATTTTTTTGCCTCTGACTCAGAATTCAAGCGGATGACGATAGAGAAGGAAATCAAGACACTTGTTGCGCGTGAAAATTACAATATCAAGGAGCTGCTTGCACTATACAAAGATTGCTCTAAAACAAAGATGAATGAGATAGAACGTCAGTTTTATTTGTTTTTTTCAGGCTTAGAAGAACAAAGAAACAGAAAGGTTTTTTCTGACAAGGCTTTGATGCTGTTTATACAGGCCATAAAGCAGACCGTCAAGGATTTTACGCTTGATGGAGTTATATCTCGCAAAGTATTTTTTGTGGATGAGCTTATGATTTTGAATAACATCGCCTTGGAAGAGTACCAGATTCCCGAACGGGTAGAAAGTGCATTCAAACGCTTATATTTTCTGAAAGACTATTTTGAAAATAGTGTGGTAGATTCCGATGAAAAGGCAAAGCAGTACCCTGTTATCTTGTTGAACCTTGCCTGTTGGGAGGAGGATCGAAAGAACTATGAGAAAGAAGTGGAGCTCGCTGGAACGGGAATCCAAAGTTGCCGCAAAGATAGCGGTTTGAGTAGTCTTGCAGAGTTAATAGTTTGCAAGGGAACTGCCCTTGCTTACTTAGGTAAGTATGATGAAGCGAAAAAATATATTCATAACGCACTAGTGATGAAGTTGTGCATGGCAAAGGAGGTGGATTATTATATAAAAACATTCAAAGAATTGTTTGGCTATGATTTTGAATATGTACTGCAAAACAAAATTTTCTAAAAAAATTTAAAAAAAGTTTTGAAATTTTCATAATATGTCCATTTTGTGTTTTTCAAGTATGATAAAATCAGCCTTGTTAGGTTTTTTATGAAAATACTTGCAAAAATAATGATGGTGATAGCCTTTGTATGTGGCTTAGGTTTGTGTTCGTGTACTTCTGCTGCAGATACTGATGCAGAAGATGTAGACTCTGTTGTATTAAAGGATGATGGGCGTTCTGTAGGTATAACAAAGAGTTATGGCGATTAAAGGTATTGCAGGCCGTAAAATCCTCGTTTGCGTCATAACATTTGCGTTTACCGCAATGCGGTTATCCGCTACAGAGTCGGACGAAGACGACATTCACTTTACCCCACGCTTTCCGGCTGTAGTCGGCTGGTGGAATCCTGCAGAGCGGGAATGGTCGGATGCGATTTCAGGCATTATCCAGCTACGCACAGGGCTGGAGCTGTTTCCGCTGGGAGCGGGGCATACGGCATCAGACCTGGGGCTGCGGCTTTCTGGCCGTATGCTCTTCGGCTGGAGGATGGGAAGGGGAGACCCGGACACTTACGGTTCCCTGCTGAATTCCTTCACCGCGGAGGGGAACGTGCTGGTGCACTTCAACTTTACGCGGCAGCAGGGCTTCTACCTCGGTGGCGGACCATTATGGACGGCGGATGTCTATTCGTTCAAACCGAAATACGAAGGTGGCAGGCGAGAAAGACGCCGCGGCGTGTCAGTAGCAGCCGTAGCCGGATACGAGTTTCGTTTCCATAAAAGTAGCGCGTTTTTTGCAGAGCTTGGCTACAGCCACGCACTTACGGGAGCCTCATTCGATACACTCATGCCCGCTTTCGGAGTGACGTTCGGCTTATGAGAAAGCGTGCGTTCCTCATGCTTGCGGTAATCCTGCTTTCTTCATGTGCGAACGGGAACGTGGACGGATTGCTGCGTACCTATAATGACCCTTCCGATGATGCGCCCGCCGCAGACAGCTACCGCACGCCCTACGCCATATACCTTTCATGGCAGGAAGACGAGGCGGCAGATGGATTCATCCTGCTGCGGGCGGATGACGACGGCTGCTATGATTTCAGGGAGCTGTACCGGGGTACCGGAACTGCGTACGCAGACCGCTTCACTGGGCTTGAATCTGTGGAAAGGTACGTGTACCGTCTGGACAAGGTGCGCGGCGAAATGCTGTTTAAAGGGAGCCGCCTTGTGCCCGCCGTATCGACATCCGCGGTACGCGACGAGTATGAGGACAATGGCGCGATGGAACGGGCCACGCTGCTGGAAACCGAATGCCGCGCGTCGCTCACGGTATGCCGGTACGTGCATGAAGATACGCTTGACTGCGATGAAGACTGGTACGCGGTATATATCCGCCCGCACCGAAAGGCCTATGTAATGCTTGAGCAGCTTGATTACGGCGGGGCTGTGTCCACGCTGGCAAGCGGGGCAGACACGGATTTTTACCGTATGTCGGAGGACGGTTCCAGTGCACCCATACAGAACAAGGTAAAGTTTGTGCTGGAGAATGACGGACACAGGGCGCGGAACGTATGCTTCAAGGTATACCCGGATATGGCGAACGTGCTTCCTGAAGGTGCAGGAACACGCATCCTGCTGTATCAGGTGACGCTGGAGGAGGAAGTGCCATGATGAGGCGGCTTTTCCTTGCGGTCCTGCTGCCGCTGCTTGGAGTGCTCTGGTCATGCAGCGTGGCGGATTCGGAGGCCTATACGGAACGGGAAGGGGTACCCGCGGCGGCAGCCCTTGCGGAATCGTCCGCAGGCCTGTGGACTGAGGCGGCAGAAACCGAAGACTTTACTGTATCGCAGTCCGCAAACGGGGGAACGGTGTATACATTCAGGACGAACGATGCTTCATACCTTCCCGCCGAAGGGACGGGCACGGTGTGGAAGGCTGCGGATGCATCGGGAACGATGCCCGTATCCGCAACCATAACAAAATATGCAGGGAACCCATTGTCCGGGTACGGGCTGGTGTTCTGCTGCCGGAGTACGAGGACGGGAGACATATATATGCTGTCGGTACAGATAAACACGCACCGGCAATACAAAGTAGTGAAATATGCCGCCGGAGAAACGGAAGTAATACGGAAGTGGACATATACAGACACATTGAATGCCGGTTACAACGCAGCGAACGCGCTGACCGTGCTGTATGCGTCTTCATCGCGGGAATTCACGCTCGTGTGCAACGGCCCCGCGGCTGACAAGCGGGGCAACAGGTTTTGTAGCAGAGCTTTCCGCAGCCGATGGACTGCCGGAAAAGTATGTCGAAGTAAAGTTTGAAACAAATTAAGATGAATAAAAGGAGCGGGCCGATGGGCAGGGAAGATAGCGAGAAGAAGGAGTGGATAAAGCGGGTGCTGGCATGGGTCATGGCGCTGGGCTATATGACGGCGCTGAGCCCTGCGGCATATACACAGCCGGCGGTGGTCCGGGTTCCCCGGCCCGCGGCGGCAGCCCCTGCAGGGACAGCCTGTGCGCTCATCCGCGCGGAGGAAGGGGGCGAAGTGCGGCTGGGGCGTGCCGTCATAGTGATACCCGCCGGAGCACTTGAAAAAGATACGGAGATTTCAATCACGAGGCTTGCGTCCGTGGAGGAGACGGGGGAAGCGATAGCGAACGCGACGGAGCGGGGCGGCGGGTACCGGTTCCTGCCCGCGGGGCAGCAGTTCAGGAAAGAAGTGTACATCACGCTGCCGTACGAGCGCGCGCTGAACATGAAGGGAGCAGCCCTTGAAGACATAGCGACCTACTACTACGACACGGGGCTTGAACGGTGGACGGCGCTGGAGCGTGTGGCGGTGGACCGGGAGCTTGCGAGCGTGACGAGCGCGAGCACGCACTTTACGGACATGATAAACGCAACGCTGGCAGTGCCGGATGCGGCAGGCCCGCTTGAGCTGGACATAAACAGCATAAAGGGGCTTGAAGCTGCGGAGCCGCTTTCGGGGATGCTGAAGGCAGAAGGTGCAGCGGGGAATGCAGGGGGAAGCGCATCGTTCAGGCTGGCGCTGCAGCTGCCCGCGGGGCGGCAGGGGATGCAGCCGCGGCTGGCGGTGACGTACACGAGCGGGAGCGGGAACGGCATACTGGGGAAGGGCTTCTCACTGCAGGCAGGGAGCACGATAACGACGGACACGCGGACGGGGCTGCCCGGGTACGACGGGCATGACGTGTACCTGAAGGACGGGGCGGAGCTTGCACTGTACGGCGAAAACGGGAACGAACAGACATACACGGCGCTGAGCGAAAGTGCATTTGAAAAGACAGAACGGCACGAAGTAAACGGGCGCGACTGGTGGGAGGTGACGGACAGGGCAGGGACGCGGCGGCTGTACGGGCTGCGGAGCGGGGGAGCATACGATGCGGCGTCGCGGAGCGGGTACAGTGCGGACGGAGCATACCGCACGTACACGTGGAACCTGACCGAGGAGACAGATACATACGGGAACAGCGTAAGCTATTACTACGAGAACGAGGGCGGGACTCCGTACCTTGTGAAGATAAGCTACACGGGAACAAACGGGAGCGGGGGCGCGTACACGGTGCGGCTCAATTACGAGGGGCGTGATGACGTGCTGCTTGACGCGCGGGGGAGGTTCCTGACGGCAGCCCCGCGGAGGCTGAAAAGCATAGAGGCGCTTTCGGGTACGACGGTGCTGAGGGAATACGGGCTTGCATACGGCGCGGGGATTTCCGGAGGGAGCCTGCTGACGTCATTCACGGTGAAGAACGGCGCGGGCGGGTCATACACGTACAGCTTCACGTATAACGGGCTTGAAAAGGATGCAGGCGGGCAGAGCGTATACTTTGCAGCGGCAGAGGAATGGGAGAACGGGAGGCCGGTAAGCGAGGGCACGAGCGGGAGCGCGGGCATGAGCGTGACGGGAAGCGGAGGCATCGGCATAGGGCTGAAGGCGGTTGACGTACACATATCGGGAGGCATAAACGGGCACAGCTCGGGCGGGCGGAGCCGGACGGAGAGCACGCTGGCGGACATGGACGGAGACGGGCGGCCAGACGCGGTGACGCAGGACGGCGGAACGCTGCGGATATACCGGAACACGGGGAAGGGCTTCGAGGGGGAGCCTGTAACCGTGCATGCCCCGGCACCGCCGCTGGACATGGAGGAAAGCAGCAGCACTGGCTTCGGGTGGAGCGTGAGCGGGGGCACGGGACTGGCAGCAAAGGTCATAAGCCCGTCGCTCGGCGTGTCGCTTGCGGAAAGCAGCCAGAACGGGACGGCATCGTATACGTGCGCATTGAGCGACGTTGACGGAGACGGGCGGACCGACATACTGATGACGGGGCGTGACACATACCTGAGGAACACGGGAACCGGGGGCAGCATCAGCTTTGCGGAGGCGAAGCTTTCCATAACGGGAAACATAAAGGACGCGGTACGGGAGCTGACGGCGGAAGAGAAGCAGGGCTACGGCAGGGCGTTTGCGGAGCAGCTGCCGTTCAGGGCATGGCGCGCGCCGTACACGGGGAGCATATATGTAGAAGAAAAAGCACGAAGGACCGTGAGCGGGGAGCGCAGTGCGGGACCGTACGCGAGGACATACGCAGGAGACTCACCGGCGGACGAGGAGGGGCTGCGGCTCGACCTTTCCGGGGGCGGCGAACGTGCCGCATCGGGCAGTGCGGCGGTGACGGCCGGGGGATATGCCTGGTTCGTTTTTGACACATGCGGGGACCCGAGGGGTGCGGACACTGAGTGGAACGTGAAGATACGCTACAGCTCGGTGCGCCCGTTCACCGGCGAGGAGGGGCTGCCGCGCCCCGCCGGAGCGGGGACGGCGGAAAGCCTGATACAGGCGGGGAAGTTCCTCCCCGGCATCCTCACGGAAGGACAGATGGAGGCCCTTGCGGCGGCGCTAGCCCCTGCGGTAAAGGCCATGGCGGAGGAAGACGCAGGACAGGCAGGACAGGATGATGAAGATGCCGTTACGGAGGCCGGCATCTGGCTGCGGCTCGCCGGGGCATACCGCTACGACGGGGAAGGGCGGCGCTTCCTGCTGCGCGGCGGACTTGCGGAGGAATACGCGCAGGCAGTCTATGATGCTTTCTTCTCGCTTCCCGAAGCGGAAGCAGTAAAGGAAGCCTCGCTTGAAAACAGCACGGTATTCGGCATAGCTCCCGGATGGAAGGGAAACGAGGTACGCTTTACCGCGGAGGGGGGGCCCGGCATGACCACGGACAGCGGGACGGGGACGGTGCACCTCGGCACCATAGGGGGGAAGGAATTCACGCTGAAGGACGGCACCGTATACGGGGACGGCGTACCGGAGGCGGGCTACCGTGCATCAGTGCGGGACGGAAAGACCGTGCTCACGGGAAACGGCTTTGCCGTGGAATACGGCGGCTCCACAAGCACCATAATATACAATACGGACTCATCATATCCTGCCGACGGGGAGGGGAACATACGGCTGCCCGTCCCCGGAGCGGGGGGAATTACGTTCAGGACGGTAAACGCCGGCAGCTGGGACAGCGGGGAGGACTTCGCGATAGAGGACAAGTCGGAGCAGTACGTGCTGCATTCCGGCGGAGACGGGAGCGCGGAGGTTCCCGCGGCCTCGCCGCTGTACGGCGGGCACCGGGGCTGGCACTACGGCATCTGGCGGGGGAGCC
>ERZ842401.4518-NODE-4518-length-16129-cov-4.149496_pt1 | contig 16129 bp, 14 predicted proteins | sample MGYA00521270_ERZ842401 | MGnify/ENA primary metagenome ERZ842401 (study PRJEB31892, sample SAMEA3878208) | bioreactor metagenome | biome: Moose rumen | place: Sweden | collected 2011-10 | study: EMG produced TPA metagenomics assembly of the PRJEB12797 data set...
CGCCATATACTGCATGGGGCACCCCGAGTATGACCGCTATACACTGGACAAGGAGTACCGGCGCGATATGGACAAGGGGCTCGACTATGTGGATATGCCGGTCAATTACTACCCAGACAACGATCCCACAAAAAAGCCGCTTTTGCAGTGGAGAGGACATGCCAATACTCTCTACACCAACTGGCTGAACTACTATGTATATCAGAACACGCCTTATGAGTTTAACAGGCTAAGCGTGTGAGCCGGTAAATTTTTCCGGGAATGCATGGGAATGGGATTTGCGTCAAGCTTGAAAGAGAAGTGTAAATAAGGTATAATACAACCCGTTAGCGAACGAGGTGAGCTTACAGGATTTACGGGAGGAAATAGTTATGGCAAATTTTTTCGCATTTTTTAGTGAGTTTGTTTCATACATACTGCTGATGGCCATTCTGGCAGTTCTGGCGGTAGTGGGAGTAAAGATAGGTTCGGCACTCAGAAAGAAAAAGAACGCAAAAGAGGGGATCGAGTAGTCCCCAAATAATTCTCAAGGAAGGTATACAAAAGTGAAGATTACAGGAGTAAACGAGCTCCGGAGGTCCTTTTTGGAGTTCTTCGAGAGCAAGGATCATCTGGCTATGGGGAGCTTTTCCCTGGTGCCGGAAAATGACAAGTCGCTGCTTCTCATAAATGCAGGTATGGCTCCCCTAAAGCCTTATTTTACCGGGCAGGAGATCCCTCCGAGACGCAGGGTGTGTACCTGTCAGAAGTGCATCCGTACAGGCGATATAGATAACGTGGGCAAGACCGCCAGGCATCTTACATTTTTTGAGATGCTTGGTAATTTCTCGTTTGGGGACTATTTTAAAAAGGAGGCTATCCACTGGTCATGGGAGTACCTGACAGAGGTGCTCGGCCTCGATCCAGACAGGCTCTATCCCTCGATCTACGGGGAGGATGACGAGGCCTTTAAGATCTGGAATGAGGATATAGGCATTGACGCTTCACGTATCACCAGATTTTACCGCGACCCCGAGACCGGCGAGTGCGACAATTTCTGGGAGCATGGCGCAGGACCCTGCGGTCCCTGTTCGGAGATATACTACGACAGAGGTGAAAAGTACGGCTGCGGCAGACCTGACTGTAAGGTGGGCTGTGAGTGTGACCGCTACATGGAGGTCTGGAACAATGTCTTTACCCAGTTTGAGGGCGACGGGCATGGCGGCTATACAGAACTCTCCCAAAAGAATATCGACACGGGCATGGGACTGGAACGCCTCGCTGTGGTCATGCAGGAGGTGGATTCGGTATTTGACATTGATACCATGAAGGCTATCCGCGATCATGTATGCAGGCTTTCCGGCAAGACATATCAGACGGACGCCATGGACGATGTGTCTATCAGGCTCATCACCGACCATATCCGTTCCGCCACATTTATGATCTCGGACGGCATACTTCCCTCCAATGAGGGCAGGGGCTATGTGCTGAGACGCCTTATCCGCCGCGCTGCCCGTCATGGCAGGATGCTGGGTATAGAGGGCGTTTTCCTTGCAGAGCTTTCCGGGACTGTCATAGCGGAGTCGCATGACGGCTATCCCGAGCTTTTGGAGAAAAAGTCGTTTATCGAAAAGGTACTCTCCGAGGAGGAGGAAAAGTTCAACCGCACCATCGACCAGGGCCTTGAGATACTGGCAGAGCTTGAAAAGGATATGGCCGCATCCGGCAAAAAGGTTCTCGACGGCGAGGATGCCTTCAGGCTGTATGACACCTTTGGTTTCCCTCTCGACCTCACTATGGAGATACTTGAGGAAAAGGGCTTTTCCGTGGATGAGGATGGCTTCAAAAAATGTATGGAGGTTCAGAGGAACACGGCACGCAATGCCCGTGGTGAGACGAACTACATGGGCAAGGACGCATCCGTATATGATGAGATAGATGTAGAGATTACATCCTGCTTTAACGGATATGACAGACTGAATGACGAGTCAAAGATATCGGTGCTGACCACTCCCGACGCTATAGTGGATGAGCTTACCGCGGGACAGGAGGGCACGATCGTTGTGGATGATACGCCTTTCTACGGCACCATGGGCGGTCAGGTTGGAGATATCGGTGAGATCACAGCCGATGGCGCGAGATTTGTGGTTTCCGCTACTGAGCATCTCTCCGGCGGCAGGATAGCCCACATAGGAAAGGTAGAGGAGGGCAGCTTTAAGAAGGGGCAGCAGGTCTCCCTTTCCGTGGATCGGGCATATCGTATGGGCGTGGCCAGAAACCACAGCGCGACCCATCTTTTGCAGAGGGCGCTTCGTGAGGTCCTGGGCGATCATGTGCAGCAGGCCGGCAGTGAGGTGAGATGTGACAGGCTCCGCTTTGACTTTACGCATTTCTCCGGCATGAGCACCGAGGAGATATTAAAGGTGGAGCAGCTCGTAAATGAGCGTATAGCGGCTGCGGTGGATGTGACCACCGATGTGATGAGCTTTGAAGAGGCGAAAAAGACCGGAGCCATGGCGCTGTTCGGCGAGAAGTACGGCGATGAGGTGCGCGTGGTGCGCATGGGCGATTACTCCACAGAGCTTTGCGGAGGCACCCATGTGAAAAATACCGGCGACATACAGGTGATGAAGATCATGTCCGAGTCCAGTGTGGCCAGCGGTGTGCGCCGTATAGAGGCTATCTGCGGACCGGAGGTCTTTTCGTACTACAGGGAAAACGAGAAGCTTTTAAATGAGGCGGCTGCGACACTTAAGTGTGAGCCGGACAAGCTGACCAAAAAGATAGAGTCACTGCAAAAGGAACTGCGCAGCTTAAAGTCAGAGAATGACTCCCTGCGATCTGCACAGGCAAAGGACGCTCTGGGTGATGTGTCCGATGCGGCAGTGGAGATCGGCGGGCTTTCGCTTATCGCAAGGGCAGTGCCCGGCGTGGATATGAACGGCCTTAGGGATCTGGGAGACCAGCTGAAGGCGTCTATCGGCGAGGGTGTAGTAGTGCTGGTTTCAGACGCCGGCGGCAAGGTGAGCCTTGTGGCCATGGCCACCGATGGCGCGGTTAAGGCCGGCGCTCATGCAGGCAATCTCATAAAGGAGATCGCGCCTCTCGTAGGAGGAGGCGGTGGCGGACGTCCGAATATGGCCCAGGCAGGCGGCAAAAATGCAGCAGGCATACCAGACGCCATTGCAAAAGTCAGTGAAGTGCTTTCCGGGCAGATAGGATAAAGATAAAAAATCATTGAAAACAGGGGCATCGGCCCCTGTTTTTTGTTGAGGAAATGTGTATTTAGGTGTATAATTAACTATGTATAAATACGTGCATTTGACCGATATACTATATGGAATATGCTGTTTATCTGTATAGGAGATACGGAAGGTGGGGACTAACAATGGTTTATTCAAGAAACGAGGTAGAGGAAAGGATCAGGCCCATAGTGCTTGAGCACAAGGATATTTTTGATAAGGTTGTCCTATTTGGATCCTATGCCAGAAATGAGCAAAATGACAAATCGGATATTGATTTGTATATAGAGAGTGAGATGACGACTGGAAAGGTGCTGACGAGCAAAAAATATCGTGAGTTTCATGATAAAATATTTGATTCATTTGATCGAAATATGGAATTTGATTTTCTGGTTTTTGGTGGAAAACGTGACAGGAAAGCTGTAAAGGACAGCAAATTATACCGCCAGGTGGTAAAGGATGGGGTAATACTTTATGACAAGGGAACAGAAGCTTAACAAGATGATGATAAAAGCTGATTTGAGAATAGTGGAAATAAACTGGAATTTAGATAATAAAGCTGACAGGTTACAGGCTGCGTATCATATGCAACAGGCGATAGAAAAGACAATTAAGCTTAAAGCGGATATACTCGGATTGGAAGAATTATGGGGGCATAACATAGCTAAACTGATAAAAGATTGTGAAGAAAAAAATATAGATATTTTTGTCCCCAAATTGATTCAGGAAAAGGCTGATATGTACACGGAGTGGGAGACGGATGGTAGGTATTTCCCGACTACAGTGGTTAGGAGAGATGCAATCAAAAAAGCATATGACGTGACAGTGGAGTGGCTGGAGTCAGGAGCTACAGCAGACAAACAAAGAAAAACAAAGGGCAAGACAAGCTAAGGGTTATAAGCAGGGACAGAATGGGGCAGATATTACTTGCAAAGGAATGGATAAGGCCATGAAGAGATCAACATTTGATTTTATTAAAAACAGAAAACGAATGAGAGCCGGCTTCTCGATGGCAGAGGTCCTGATGGTCGTGGCGATACTGGCTATACTGGGAGCGCTTGGCGTTGGGTTCTCGGTGGGATACAGACAGAATCTGCGACAGATTGAGTATGACAAGAATGCTGAAATTCTATTCGAGGCAGCTCAGCGATCAATGGTGGATATTGTTGCTTTTGATGATAAAAATTATGATCGTTTGACTAAACATGATGATAGCGGGGATCCTATAACTGCCGGTGTCGGCAAACTATCAAATGAAAGCGGCGTTTCGCCTACTTCAACGGAAGATGATGATCTTCTCTATGGGAAGACCTATTTTTTGCTTGTGCCTCCAAAAACGGAAACGATCGAAGGAGATTCCAGACTAAGCGAAGCGGCTAAAGCGTTGGTTGAGGGGCAGGTGGATGATGAGATTATAGATCGAGGATGGATTATAGAATATACTCCGAAAAGTCTTCAAGTCAAGTCAGTATTTTATTTTGATGGAAACGCACCAAGTGAGTTTTATGATTCGGGTAAAGGCGCAGTAGGAGATATAGATATCCCGACTTTTCGTACCTTGCCCAAGAATGAACGCCTCAAGCTCTCTCGAGTTAACAAATATACTATCGGTTATTTTGAGGGCGAGACCTCCGATGAGGAAAATATCGAAGAAAGTCTGATAGTCGCGGTGCAGAAGCCTGAAAATGGTGAGGTGCTTAGGGAGACCGTTTCCGTTCTTACCGACAAGGAGCTTAAGACCGGTGATGACGGAGATCAGGTGATTCTTGATATATTTATACGCGGTGATCAGTCCGATGCCGAGATACACTATACGATAGATGTTCCCAGAATTGTTTTTTATAAGAATACCACCGGTAATCTTAACGGTATGTATGAGGCAGACTTCTCGTTTTACCTTGACAGCTTAGACACACCGTTTAGATCCACTTACGGAAATCTGACGGGGGATATGTCGTATTTCAGCAATATGAACTTCTTTGAGACATCTGCCGTTGTTTGGGATTCCCACAGCGTCACAAGCCTAGAGGTGAAAAAAGACAGTGATGGAAGAAATATAAACTTCATCCCCGGAGAAAATGTTACGGTATCGGCAGCAGCCGATAAGAATTACACAATAAAAGCAGAGCATCCCGGACGTACATTTAACAGTCTTTTTGCAAAAGGTCTTACGACTTTTGATGGCACACTTTATCCTGTTGAGATTTCATGTGGTCGACATCTCCAAAATCTTGATGCGGCTCTTTCAGGAGTGGATGCAAAAAAAGTATGGGCAGGCAGGGATGACAGTATATCCGGGCTGTCAGTAATACAGACCGGGAATATTGACTGGACTTATTACACAGGAAAGAGTTTTACACCAATTACCAATACACAGATTGATAAGTTTTTGGTTTACAAGAATGACTCAAATGAGGACGGAATCGGAGATACATATTACACCATATCAGATCTGTTGATATCCGGTGGAGGATTTGATGGGTCAGCGGTATCGGATGCCTCGTTGGTTTCGGGTGCGGCCGTTTTATCTGATATGTCAGGGTATGCCGGACTTTTTAGCGCATACTATGGGCAGAGTATCACAGGACTTCAGCTCGTGGGAGAAAATATCTCTGCATCCGGACTTACTGCAGCAGGTGGTATAGCCGGCGCATTGATCCCCTCAGTGTCATTTTCTGCAGTAGATTGTCATGTGTATATGTCTGAAAACGACTTTGCAGGTAAAACCTTGAACGAGGTAAAGGGGACATGGCTTTCGGGAGTGAGTGGTACTGCCCCAGATGTAAAGTGTGGTGCGGGTGGACTTTTCGGTATCGTACCGACACATGAGGTTGCAGATTCCGAAGGGGATATGTCGAGCGTTACTCCGGACATTACAATACGTACATCTTCAGCTTCTACTGTGGTAGATGCAGCCAAAGACGGCAGTTCAAAGACATATGCCGGCGGTCTTGTCGGATACGCTGATGGAACAGTTACCATTGATAAGAGTTATGCGGATTGCTATATTACCGCTGATGTCGTTGGCGGTCTTTGCGGAAGAGTGGGCTCATCAAGCGCTATAGCGGGTAGCTATAGTGCAGGCTTTGTATATGATTTTTCAGGTATAGATGAGGTTGCGGGTCTCATCCCCTCAGATATTGGTTCCGCCACGGATACCTACAGCCTTTTCCAGCTTGGAGGAGAGGATGACTATGGGAGTGACACTCTTAAGAATCTTAATGTTTCATATACAGTAAAGTCAGGCTCGACGGATAGGCTTTATTTCTTCACTGATATGCTAAATGATGCAGCTTCGCAAGCTAAAGTTGGTGAAGAGGTGGATGTGGAGCTTTTACAGAGCGGACTTAATGAAGATGATAAGCCATATTTCAGCGACGGCACATTCATTTATCCTAAGACCTTAAGCAAGAATACAAGACCAAAGTCATACCCCTATGGATTGACGGATGTTATGGCATCGATCACACAGTATCTTAACCCTATGATAGTATTAGATCCGGTGTCAGGTGATGCAATGCAGCACTACGGCGACTGGCTTGAAATGTCAAAAAAACATACTGTAAACTTCTATTACAGTACCGAAGCGTCAGGTAAGATCGCTCAGACTTCTACATCAGCGAATGCGGCTTTAAGTCTGCCGACCAACGCTACAAAGTACCCATCCGGGACTACACCTTTGTACTATTATTTTGCAGAGGATAAGGGAGTTTCCTCGCTTGGCAGCTATCGTGGTGCACAGCAGATAGTACAGCATGATACGAATGTCTACATTCCACAACAAAATTTCTCTGTGGAAGGCAGAGAGAGGATGATCCTGTACTGGGAGTATACTTACAAGGGTCAAAAGTATTGGTATGTTCCCTCTGATGAGGATTTGGATTTTGACAACTATTACAATGAGGGCACACACTACTTTGGAGTGATCTATTATTGTGATGATGAATCCGGCAATGCTCTTTCCAATCCTTTCGTAAAAGGTGCCAGAATTTACGCCAAGTACAATAAAACAAAAGATAAATATTACAAGTATGTCGATAATGCTGAGACAGATGTGGAGATAAAGAATCCATTTGAGTATGTCAGAACGGATATGGATGCCTACGCACATTTCTATCAAAGTGATGCACTTAAGTATATCAGACTGTATTATGTAATATATCCGGACAGTAGCAGAGATTCAAACCCATCTGAAGGTAAAGTGGTCAAAAGGTATCTTGGACGTAAAAGGGTCACAGCCCAAGAGGCCGGTTTTGATAGTGATGGAAAGGTTATATATAATTATTTTATTAATACTCAGGCGCACAACAATCTGGGAGGATACTATTTCCAGGGGTGGTATGGGGATGCGATCGGAAGTGCCGCATCCCGTCAGTCCATGATAGCAGCAGATGATTCCCAACTTGTGGCATTATCTTCAAGTGTAGTCGCATCTGGTAATCTTTATGCTATTTATGAGGTTCTGAATCGTTACACCATAAAGACTGAGTTTTGCTTGGCCGGAAGTGATGGAGATCTTTGGGGAGTTGCCATAGCATCACCATCGGTAGATACCTATACAAAAAATGACCTGACTTTGAATGATGATGGAAACTTTTCCGGAACTAAGTCAATCTATCTTAGGGATCTTGCTTCGGACGGAACAGATGGTGGATATAAGCTCGTTAATTCCTACGCAAGATTTTTCCCGGAAGGAAGTACAGAGCCTACGGACACAAAATACTCGATAAAGAAGGACACCAGCGGCAATGAATATATTGAAGAGGATATATCGGAGAATATGGCTGGTGGTACCTACGTGGTAACTTATCAGAGTACGGAGACTATCAAATATGTGGTTCATCAGGTATATCAGGATACTGAATTGAATGCAGCATTAAGTGAATTTCCTTATGCAGAAAATCAGATCAAAAAGCTAACAGAAGACAAGACTGGCTCAGGAAGAGTAGGTGAAAGTGTTTCGTCTAATTCTCTGGAACCGCTTGGTGGGGATGGCTTTGAGATAGCAAGCTACAAGGATTCGCCGATCATCTCAGATAAGCTGTCTACTTCGGGAAATTATAAAGATTATTATGAATGTACTGTCAACTATAAGAGAAAGAAGATCAAGCTATACTACGATTTGAATGGAGGTACTTACACTACAGGCACAAGTGATACTAAGTATGGATACAGAGAATTTGATGAGGTGACCTACGGTGCACCTATTAATACAGCCGGGTTCCTTAGCAGTGTTACCGATGAAAATATGAAAAAGACCGGTATGAAGTTTAAGGAGTTTAAAATATATGACTATGCTGCATATCAGTCGGGTGACACGTCTAAATCCTATGAGAAAACAAGTGGAATGGGAGAGGGAAATAGCGCAAAAGCTATGATAGCGGTAGCAGTTTGGGAGCTTGATCCGAATATAAGTGTAAAGCTTGAGATATACAGGCAGGATCGAACAAACGACTTGGGACTGGATGCTTCAGAAAAGACATATCTTCTTCAAAAACAGGGGTATATAACATCCTCAATAGGTGAGATAACTGAGACAACTACAGATGCGAAAAAAGAGGCTGTCAGAAAAAAGAAAAATGAATTGTTATCTGCAACTTCACAGGCGGCTTTGCAGGAGCTTTTAGTGGGTACATACCGGAATTCTAAATGGTCAGGAGGTTATCTGTCTACTACAGATGAAATGTATAGCCAGATCACCAGTGATGAGGTCATGCACTACTTTTCTGCAGCGGACGCCTCTCTTTGGAACAGCTATAAGCCGGAGATAGTGGATGGTGAGCTCGTGATCAGGCTTTATTATGACAGGCAGACAGTGACGGTAAGAATGGACTATGGAAACTATTTCTACGATTACTTAAATAGTTATAGTATAACTGCGGATCAGGTTAATGCGGCTTCAGATGACATAAATAGTGCATCCGGTTATGAAGAAAAAGGAGATTATATTGATGTTGAGACATATGATGGTTTTTATTACCGGGATGGTAGTGATTATAAGTATTCATATAGATATAGAATTATTATGAAAGCTCTCTATGGAGCTGATCTTGACGAATCTAAGTATGTGTGGACCAAGGAGATTCAATGGAAAATTAACAATTCCAGCACAAATAAAACAAGGATAACATCCTTTACTGATGAGGATGGAAGTTTTTATAGTAATAATAAAGGTACAACTTGGAACTTTAAGTATAATGGATATTATAGTGGTAACAGGTCATCAAATCTTTATTTACGTAATTTAGATAACACCACGACGACTCTTGTTGATTCAATACAGATGGCAAGTGGTACTAGATTTACAATAGTTCCGGGACGATACTACGGCTTTGAACTTGAAACTGCAAATAATGTTGCCCACCATGATGGTGAAGAGTTTACAATAGATACAAATTATAATTTTGTATTTAAGAGAAAGGTACATGATATCTCCTACTCCGGAATACTTAATGCATCAACCTACACCAAGGAGAATATTAAGTTTGGCACACCTTTGACCAGCGCAGAGAATCTGTCAACCTATTTCCCTGTCACAGGACTGAAGCATCCTACGAATGATGGCAAGTACACCTTTGGCGGATGGTATGCCACATCAAAATATGAAGATAGTGCCCTGATAGTGGATGCAAAGGGAAAGGTGTCCGATAAGTATAAGAATCTTACCATGGACGATCGCGATATGCAGTTCTTTGCCAGATGGATACCAAAGAAGTACAAGGTCACCTATAATCCTCTGTATCCGGGTGGAGAGGAATTTGATAAGGATGATCCAAACTACCAGCATCAGATAGGATTTGAGACATCTGTTTCGGAAAACACTTCTGATCCTGTAAACGGTAAGCTTTTAGAACTGTCAACTTCTTTAAATAGTAGGATAAAAGTAGAGAGTGATGGAACTGTTACATATACCATTCCAAAGACATCTGAAGATGAGCTTGATACTGTATACAGATTTGATGGGTGGTGGCATGCTACTTATAATTCTTCTACCGAAGAATATACATATACCACCCAGTTTACCGATTCGGAGCCTGTATATGGAACTGTGAATGTATATGCAAGATGGACGCAGATAGAGGGCTATACTGATCTTCATTTTAAGTGTGTAAGAGTTGTGACGGATTCCGCAGGTAACGTTTCAACTACAGAGTACACTAAGGTACCAACAATACGTGTACCGATGGGAAAAGCCACATATGTCTATGCTCCACTTGTAGATAGCACTTGGGATAATGAGGCTGCATGGAGCGGCTTCTATCCCACTGTAACCAGAGTAAAGCAGACATTCAAGACGGAGGATCCTGAGATCACCTTCTATTATTCTAAGGGTGATGCTATGAGCTTTTACATTTTTAATTATGTGGAGGTTGATCCATATAAAGGCACTACAGGTACGCCCTTAAAGGAACTTTTCTCAGTTGAAAATATCACCAGTGCAACTACTACTTACTCGGTGATACCTGAAGGTCATCCGGGGTTCATTTTGGATGGTGACGATAGCTCCATAAGGGTTACATCAAGCTATTTAAGCAGCTTGAATCCTCAGAATATAATCAAGTTTACATACAAGCCTGATGTGGACAGTATCGAATTGGAAGTTTCGGATGGATTGTATGGTGATGATGAGAGTATTCCGGTTATAACCTACGATGGTAAGATTCTGGGATTTGCCATAGACAGTGCTGTATTCAACCTTGTTGATGAGAGCGGCACGCCAATTTCAGGCTATGACTTTAAGTCGATGTATAGGATATATAACAGGAAATCCACAAAGATATATGTAAACGGTGTATGGAAAAAGGTTTCGGAAGTAGGTGATAACGAAGGCTGGGTAGATGAAGATAGCTTCCATGCCGATTATCTGAACGACGAAAGCGCCATGATGCTCTCCGGAGGTGTGTATCGTGCTGAGGCAAAGCTGGTACTGCAGAAAAATGACGAGGATTATCTCACTGTGTGGAAGAGTGATGGTAAAGTAGCATTCAGAATTGCAGATCTGGCTGACGATGAATGATGGCATTTTACCGGGGCAGGCTTCGATTTGAAAGGGATAGAGCGTACATTAAGCCATGATAAAAAAAATAAAAAATAAAAAGGGAGCCTCCATGATTTTTGCCATGATTGCTTTCCTCATAGTGACTATGATAGCCTTGGTAATAGTGAGTGCGGCAATTACCAATTCTAAACGTATAGAAAAACAGAGAAAGTATGAGCAGGCGTATCTTACGGCACAGTCTATAGCAGGAGTTGTGGCGGACAGGATCGTAGATACATCAGAGGATCATAAAAGGCACGTGAACGTTACCTATCAGCCAGGAACTGATGAGGGTGTTTCTGCAGAGGTTGCATCAGGTTCTGATGGTTTTGATGAGAAGTTTCTGTCAGCACTTAAGGAGTTGTGTGAGGAACGCCAGGGAGAGTATTCAAAAAAATATCTTGGTTCTGGTACCGGGGAAACATCAGATAGTGATGATTCTGAGAGTGGAGTGGTCTTAATCAGTTTGAAGAAAACAGAGGCAAAACCTATAATTCCAGAAGAGATTGATTTAGACAGCAGCAATTTGCCTGATTATGTAAAAAACCAGATTGGAAACACTAATATAACCTTGTACATGCCAGATGTTAAAAATGGAGCATCAGGTTATTATGATATGGTGGCTCAGATTGATGTCCCAATTGATCCCTCCGAGCCGGGCAGATTGTATTCTACACAAATCAAATTCACAGGGGCAAGCAAAGAGACTGATTCTGATGGAAACTATGAGACTGACATATGGTGGGAAAAGGCAACTGTAATCAATTAAATTTTGATGAGAGGTTTTTGATGAATAAACTTAGAAGAAAAAAAGGCGAGACGCTGGTAGAGACCCTGTTGTCTCTTATTATTGCTTCGCTAGCGTTTCTAATATTGCCGGGTGCTATCATATCCGCAGCCAGAGTTAATAAAACCATAGGAGATATTTCACTATATGGTGGTGATGTGGCAGGCAGTGAGGATTCGGAGGTCAGTGCTATGGCGCCAATAGGTACAATTACCGTGGATTTCGGGGGTTCCGAGATTAAACTTAATGTGAAGAGCTACGGTTCAGAAGATTTGGGTATGTACGAGTTTTTAAAATAGGTGTGGTGTGAGATTTTATGACTAAAAGAGCTATAAAAAGAATAAAAAAAAATAAATCAGGTTTTACTGTGGCTGAGCTTATGGCTACGACTATCATTCTATTACTTTCTACATCCCTTATTACATCAGCCATTACTATTGCTTCGAGGAAATTTTATTCCCAGATATCCGTAGCAGAAGCGCAGATGCTTTGCGCTTCCATTTCGACTTCCCTGCAGGATGAGATGACTACTGCAACCGATATAACTACTGCTTCGGATGGTACCATAACAAGCTATCGCAGTGCCAGACACGGGCTAAGCGTCGTATCGATATCCCATAGAGAAGAGGTGGCTGTCGGCGAGGATGGAAGTGGGGCTGATTATTATACACAGGGGCTTTCAGCAGTTGCGGTAACAGCTACAGAACCAGACCCAGAATCCACTGACAAAGATGAACTGTGGAAGAGACGCGGCATGGTGACGATTTCTTCACTTAAGGATAATAAAGATGGGACTTATTCCATCGTTACCGATAAGGAACCTTTTAAACTGATTTCGACAGGAGCCTATGAAATAGAGGGCGGTCCAGCGGGAAGCCTGTGTGCCGGAGTAACCATGAGAAAGGGGTCTAATGGTGCTATTTATATTACGGTGTCAGTTTATAGTACAAATGACATTAAATCAGTGATTGCTAAAAAGTCATTTCATGTAGGTATGTCTATGGGCTCTATAACTTAATATAATAGCCACTACATCACTATTGAAGGATGTAGACGAGAAAGAGGGGGTTATCGGGACAGAGGCGCTTTTAAATGAAGAGCAGAGATGAGGCTATTGATGAGGATGTTCCCGATTCGGAGAAAAGTATATGGATAATATTTTAGAAATGTCAAATATGTATCCGGAGAACCGCTTCGTGATGAGTAACCTGGAAAAGATTCTGGATCGCTTTACATCTAAATTAAAATGCGTTGTGCTTCGCGAAGCGAAGTATGAATGGCAGGAATATCCGAATGAGAAGTTTGAGCCGGACATAAGTCTTTTATGCGGGATACGTCATAGAAAAAAACTTTGTTACACAGATGTACCAAGGTTTGTGGCAGATGTTTTGTCGGATTCCGCTGAGCAGGATGACCGACACAAAAAAATGGAGGTGTATGCCACTATTGGAGTTCAGGAATATTGGCTGATTGACTGGCGTACTCCCGGGGGAACAGTGGAGAGATATATGCTTGACGACAGTGGCGAAAAATTCTTGTTGCACGATATTATAAAGGGCGAAGATGATACGGATGCCAAGCTTAATGTAATATCCTTCCCGCTGTGGAGCTTTAAACTAAGTGAGTTGATGGAGCATATCGGCGAGGAAGAAATAATAGAATGAGAAACAGAACAGAGGAAACCAGAGTCATTGACGTAGAGGATAAAAAATGAGTGAGAGGGAAAGAGCAAAAAAACTGATAGACAGTATTCCGGAATCAAGGCTAATGTTTGTAATCTCATATTTGCAAGGAGCAGCAATTCCAGATGAGGTGCCAAATAGTGAGACGATTGAATCCATGAAGGAACTGGACAGTGGAGGTGGAACCGCATTCTCCGGGGCTACAGACGAATTGTTTGCAGAGCTTTTGGAGGAGTGACAATGTTTGATGTACGATATTCATCACAGTTCAAGAAAGATCTCAAACGCTGCAAAAAAAGAAATTATGATCTTGATGAGCTAAAATATGTTGTTGATAAGCTTAGGGCACCTTCCATATTGGAAGAAAAGTATAGGGATCATAATTTGTTAGGAGATCAAAAAAACTATCGTGAGTGTCATGTCAAACCGGATTGGTTGCTGTTGTACAGATATGAAAAAGATGTACTGCTTCTTGGGAGAACGGGGACACATTCTGATATATTTGAAGTATAAGCATAAGTGAACTGATGGAGCACATTGGCGAGGAAGAAATAATGGAGTGAGAAAAAGGAGCAGAGGTAGGAGGCTTTTTGTATGGATGCAAAGGTACAGGCTAATGATGATGAAAAAGAGGATAAAAGATATACGATAGATGATATTATGTCTCTTCCTGATGGTCAGTGTGCGGAACTTGTAAATGGCAGATGGTATGATATGTCAGCGCCATCGAGAGTACATCAGGAAATTGTGATGAATATCAGCGCTGCACTGCATGATCATATTAAAGAAAAAGGTGGAAGCTGTAAGGTCTATCCTGCGCCGTTTGCGGTATTTTTGAATAAGGATGAGCGCAATTACTTTGAGCCGGATATTTCGGTGATATGTGATCGTGACAAGCTTTCTGACAGAGGATGTGAGGGAGCGCCGGACCTGGTCGTTGAGGTTGCTTCGGAAAGTACAAAAAGCAGAGATCTTTTTTTTAAAGCTTAACAAATATAAAGATGCCGGAGTCAGGGAGTACTGGGTCGTTGATCCGCTCACCAGTACGGTAAATGTCTATGAATTTGATGAGAAGTACGAGACCGGCGGAGACCCGCATATTTATAGCTTTGAGGATGAGGCTGCCTTTTGTATATTCCCTGAATTAAAGATCAGGATTTCGGATTATTTGTTATCGTAGATCAGAGGACTCTATGGATACAACAAAGGAAATCGAGGTGTCATGATAATGACAAATAGGCTTAAAAACAAAAAAGGATTTACTCTTGCAGAGGTATTGATTGTGGTGGCGATACTGGCTGTACTGGTGGCTATTTCGATTCCGATATTTACTTCGCGTCTCGAAAAGTCGAGGGAGGCGGTGGATATGAGCACCATGCGCTCCGCAAAGTCTGCTATGTCGATAGGTCTGATGACCGGTGAGATAGAGGCGGATACATGGTATTACTATGACGCGGGTTCGGGTACTTTGTCCACCTCGACGAAGCCGTCTGCGTATGGAAAGTCACATGAGGACTCGCAGACTTTTTGGGACTATGCAGGTGAGTCGGCTGTCGGTGTCCCGCAGGACAAGGTGCTAAAGGTATCTATAACAGAAGCCGGCGCGATGTCGTACAAATGGGGCAATGCCTATGGCAGCACTTATAAAGCTGTGGCGCAGTCAGATCTGGCGGATAAAAAGACCTTGCTGACCCCGGATACGAGTACTGAGAGGGTGGCGGCTGACAGGGATGTGATGCAGGCGATCGGCGATAGCTTTCTGGGGATGTCATACGATGATATGGTCGCAGCAGTCCTAAAGCCCGAAAATAAAAACAGAGGAAATAATCTAAAGAGCGGCAGTGACGGGATAGTCCTTTTCACATACAGAGAAAACGGCTATTCAAACGGTGTAAACGAAAAAGGTGAAAACACCAAATATACACAGCCTAACCCGCAGGTCAGACCCGGAGAGTCGGGTGATCTAAGTCTGATGGCGCAGTTTGGCTATGCGAATAATTTTGGGGAGATAAGCAGCAATTCTTTTGCAAATAGTGAGACCAGACTGCTTTTTTCGGACTTTTGCAACGATCACAATAAAGAGGTGCAGGTTAGGATAGGAAATGTGAAGTTCGATGAAAATGGCAAGGCTAACCAGGTCGAGATATGGATCACGGGCGGCAGCGGCGATAAACCGGACGAGCTAAAGAATATAATTGTTACAGCGGATTGATATCGGAGGATATGGGTTATGGATATGAGAGCATCTTATTATGAGGCTGGGAAAAAGTCTGCGGATGAGCGTTATACCGTAGAGGATATTATGGCACTGCCGGATGGTCAGAGGGCTGAGATAATAAATGGCAGATGGTATGATATATCAGCGCCATCGAGAGTACATCAGGAAATTGTGATGAATATC
>ERZ842401.4519-NODE-4519-length-16128-cov-4.944254_pt1 | contig 16128 bp, 11 predicted proteins | sample MGYA00521270_ERZ842401 | MGnify/ENA primary metagenome ERZ842401 (study PRJEB31892, sample SAMEA3878208) | bioreactor metagenome | biome: Moose rumen | place: Sweden | collected 2011-10 | study: EMG produced TPA metagenomics assembly of the PRJEB12797 data set...
GGGCGGCGTTGGCCGTGCGAGCCGAGGCGTAGGTGGCCGTCTTCATGCCGAAGAAGCCTGCCAAGCCCGAGAAGAAGCCACCCGTCAGGAAGGCGAAGGGCACCCAGGGATTCTGCACCTTCAGCACGTAGGCCATGAAGGCGAAGACCACAGCGAGCACCACGAAGACGATGGTGACCACCTTGTACTGCTGTTTCAGATAGGCCATGGCGCCGCGGCGCACGTGTCCGGCAATCTCTCTCATACGCGGCGTTCCCTCGTCCGCCTGCATCATCGAGCGGAAGAACAGCCACGCCATTGTCAGTGCAACCACCGAGGCGATGGGCACCAGCCAAAATGCAAATGGAATTGACATAAGCGTAATATTATTGTTTAGAAATACTGGCTACAAAGTTACGAATTTTTTACGTAAAAGCACAAAGATTACCTGTTTTTCTTTTGCATTCTGCACTTTTCTTCGTACTTTTGCAAATAAAATGAAACAATATGAAACTCCACATATTTAATCCTGAACACGACATCGCACTGGCCAGCGGCCTTGCCAACTTCACGGCACCGCACGCCGGGCGCCAGCTGCGCCACGACCTGGGCTTCCTGCCCGCCCTGTGGGCCGGCGAGGGCGACGTTGTGCTGGTGGACGACCAGGAATGGGCCGAACGCAAGTGGCAGCGAGTGGTCAGCAGAATCAGAAGACAGCTACAGCTGGAACTGCCGCATGCCGCCTCCATCTCGCTGAGGGCCTCCGCGGGAAAAAATCTCGGCCAGATTTTTCAAAATCTCGGCCCCACAGAAAAAAATCTCGGCCCCGCAGGAGGGACTATCGAACCCTGGGGCTGGAACAGCGCGCTGCACGCCTGGCTAAAGCGGCTGGGAGCCGGTGAGGAAAGCCTGCCCACGGAGGAAGAGCTGCTGACCATCCGCGAGCTGTCTCACCGCCGCACTGCCGCCGCACTGCTGCCCCTCCTGCGAGTGGAAAGCACCGTGGGCGAAGCATTTGAATGTCGCACTGCCGAGGAGGTGGAGGCGCTGCTGGCGTGCTACCAGAAGGTCATTATGAAGGCGCCATGGTCGTCCAGCGGCCGAGGACTGCGATTCCTCTCCACCGACCGCACGCCGCTGAGCCAGCAGGCCGGATGGCTGCGCAACATGCTCCAGGCGCAGGGCAGCGTTATGGTGGAACCCCTATATAATAAGGTAAAGGACTTTGGCATGGAGTTCATGAGCGACGGCCGCGGCCGCGTGAGCTATCTGGGCCTTTCGCTCTTCCACACAGAGAACGGTGCTTACACGGGCAACATCCTGGCCACGGAGCAGGCCAAGCTGGAAATGCTGACGAGATACCTTCCGGAAGCGCTGCTCCAGAAGGTGCAGGGGTGCATCTGCCGTGAGCTGGGCCGCGTGTTCGACAGAAAATACCAGGGTCCCTTTGGCATAGACATGATGGTGGTGGGGAAAGAGCCCCCGCTCCTACCCTCTCCCCTTGACGGGAGCGGAGCTGACGCGAAGACATTCCTCATCCATCCCTGTGTGGAAATCAACCTGCGGCGCACGATGGGCCACGTGGCCCTGGCCCTGACGCCGGCGGACGACGACATCCGCCGCGTGATGCGCATAGAATATGCTAACAACAACTACGAACTAAAAATAGCCAAATTATGAAAAAACTGATCTGCCTGCTGACCGCTGCCCTACCCTTGCTGGCCAGCGCCCAGTACAAATCGCAGGTGTGGAGCCCCGACAATGGCGACGGCACCTACACCAACCCCGTCATCAACGCCGACTACAGCGACCCTGACGTCTGCGTGGGAGGCCCCACTGGCGAGGACTACTACATGACTGCCTCCAGCTTCCAGTGCATTCCCGGTCTGCCCATCCTTCATTCGCGCGACCTGGTGAACTGGGAGATTATGGGTTACGCCCTGCGCTCGCTCTACGACGGCGACGCTGAACTGCAACAGCACTTCGCCACCGTACAGCACGGCAATGGCGTCTGGGCTCCCAGCATCCGCTATCACAACGGCGAATACTACATCTATTGGGGCGACCCCGACTATGGCGTCTACATGGTGAAGACGCACGGCGGCGACCCTGCCGGCGAGTGGGAAGCACCCGTCTGCGTCATCCGTGGCGAGGGCTATATCGACACCACGCCCCTCTGGGACGAGGACGGGCGCTGCTACCTGGTGAACGGATGGGCCAACTCACGCGCCAAGTTCGCCTCGGTGCTCACCGTGCGCGAGCTGTCTGCCGACGGCACACGCGCCATCGGGCAGCCCGTCATCGTCTTCGACGGCAACGGCACAGAAAACCGCACCTGCGAGGGACCCAAGTTCTACAAGCGCGACGGCTGGTATTGGATTATGTGCCCTGCCGGAGGCGTGCCCACGGGCTTCCAGCTGGCCATGCGCTCGAAGAGTCCCTACGGCCCCTACGAGCACAAGATTGTGCTAGCACAGGGCAAGACCAACGTCAACGGCCCTCACCAGGGCGGATGGGTGCACACGAAGTGGGGCGAGGACTGGTTCCTGCACTTCCAGGACAAAGATGCCTACGGCCGCGTGGTGCACCTGCAGCCTGTCGACTGGACCAGCGGATGGCCCATCATGGGCAAGAAGGGCGAGCCCGTCATCACCTGCCAAAAGCCTAGGAGCGCTTCGACCACGATAGTCAACCCCGTCGAAAGCGACGAGTTCAACACCACCGGTGTGGGCAAGCAGTGGCAGTGGCAGGCCAACTACGACGAGAAGTTCGGCATGCCCACAACCTTCGGCACCTTCCGCATCTACACGCACAAACTGGAACAGGGCTGGAAGAACCTCTGGCTGGTGCCCAACATGCTGTTACAGAAGACGCCTGCCGACAAGTTCACCGTGACGACGAAGCTGCGCCTGACGTCGAAGGCCGACGGGCAGTTCGGCGGACTCATCATGATGGGACTGGACTATTCAGCACTCGTCGTACGCCGCACTGGCCAGGAGTTCCAACTGGTGCAGATGACCTGCAAGGCTGCCGACAAGGGCAAGCAGCAGACGGAGAACGTCATTGCCACGCTGAAGCCCACGGCCAAGGACCAAATCGACTATAAGCCGGGCATCCACGAGGACATCTACCTGCAATTCTCGGTAGACGACTCGAAGCTGCACTTCGCCTACAGCCTGAACGGCAAGAAGTTCACCCCCTGCGGCGATGAGTTCAAAATGAAGGAAGGCAAATGGATTGGTGCCAAGTTCGGCTTCGTAGCCGCTGAGACCGACCCGAAAGTGGATCGGGGCTGGATTGAGGCCGACTGGATTCGCGTTACACCGTAAAGTCAAACGACTATCAGCTGATCAGCAGCGCTGGCGATGGCATCGTCGGCGCTGCTGACTATGATGGTACACCCGTTCTCAGCCTGTTGGCGCAGATAGGACATCGAAGCGGCGTCAGGACTTTCCACCAACAGGATAGAGCGGTGCAGCAGCACGCCCACAGCCAGCAACTGAGCCTTCTGGCCCGTGGTTCCCGTGCGTTTCACTTCTTCAGCAAGGATGCCGTTGGTGATGGGCTGCTCGCGATTGGCCTTCAGCGCAAAGACGTCCTGAACGGTGGGCGACTCGTAGACCACCACCTGGCCCACCGCGTCGAGACGGGCAGGCACAAAGGCCATCTGGCGGCGCAACAGAGGTGCCGACGTTGCCGTGACGGGTTCGCCGTCAATGCTGACGTAGCCCGTAACAATAGGCTCCAAGCCCAACATGGCGTACAGCCAGCGGACAAGCGGCTGGGCACTATCCACACCAGCCATGGCAGGCGCCAGACACGTAATTTGGCCTTCGTGCGCCATCAGCGACAGGGTGTTCTTCTCACCCCTAATCAACACATCGTTCAATTCCAGCATTCCGACCGCAAAATTACAAAAAAAACGTTAAGTAATAGGGCTACTTTTGATTAAAAAAACTGAAAAACGCATACTTACAGAGAACGAAAAATCGACTTTTTTTGTTAACTTTGCCAAAGAAAAGGGGGAGAACCCGCTACCGGGCGCTCTCTCTTGATGACAAACTAAAACAAACGATTATGTCAAAGACTATTGAACTTCAGATTGAGAAAAGCCGCGGTCTGATTGACGGACTGCGTAAGCACCTGCGCCAGGGAGTGGGCGGCGGAGTGAACGACCAGGAGATTGACCAGATGGAGCAAGCCCTGAAAGAGCTGCAGGTGGCCAACGACGAATGTGACCGCCTGCGCGCAGAGCTGTCGCCAAAAGTGAAGCACATGAACGAGGTGCTGGCAACTGTCAAGGCCGCCTATGCCGACAAGAAGAAGACCCTGAAGGGCTACTATCCGCAGGAGCAGTGGGCCGACTATGGCGTGCCCGACAAGCGCTAAGCGTCAGAGCACGACTTCGAGACGCTCGCCGCTGTACTGCACGGTCTATGTGGCTGGCATCGGCCGTGTGCCCTCAGGCGACTGCGGCGTTACCAGCACAATGCGGAAGATGCGATTATTCAGCATGTCCTTGAACCTACCCGCACGTGAACCAATGGTGAGCGTGCGGGTAGTTTCGTTCCACCGGACAGGTATCTGGGTGAACTGGCCTTTCTCGTAGTTGTAGCCGTCGCCCTCATCCTCGTATAACGTGAAACAGGCATCGGCGCCCACCTTATTAATATTATAAGGGTTCATGAAGCGCATAGCATTTCAGTTAGAGTCGCAGCCCCAGTATTGCCAGTCCTGCACAATACCATCCAGCGGAATGCGCAGCTCGCGGTAGCGGTCGAGCACGGCAGCCCTACCCTGTACTTTCCTTCGTCAACCTGATGAAGACAAGGCTCCAGATTGTTCTACTCATCGTATAATGATTTTATGGTTATTCTGAATATACAAGCCAGGAAGCGAAGGTCTGCCTGTCAGGCGCTGGCCATCAATGGTGTACCAAACATCAGCATTGACAGACTCCCGGGAAAGAGTGATGCCTGTGGTATCATCCTCACCTATCACGACACGATATTCGGAAACTGACGACGAGGCCACCTTCAGGTAAGCATGGAAGGCACGGACTTCGTCGCCTGCTTCTGCTTTGACGAAACGTCCTGAAGCATTATTCTCATCGCCTGCCGCCAGGACGAAGACATCAGAAGGAGCATTCTCCCACTGCAAATACTTGTAGGTTCCGACGAAGCCATCAGAGGTAGTAGTCGATGCAGCTCCCGTCTTCTTCACCTCTACATTGGCGGCCACCACTGCGTCAACGGCAGGAACGAACAGGTAAGGCTCAGCAGCATTCAAGTCCTTCGTTTCATCAGGCTCGTCGAACAGGATACGGCCCTCATCTATGGTGTTGAACGAATGGAATGCGCCGAAGCCAGCCATCTGGTCAGCAGGAATGGAGAACGGCAGGAACAGCGTTTCGCTCGTACCGGGTTCGAACTCGCGGTTGACATCAGCGCTCTGGGCAAAGAATGTACGCGGAGCCTGGAAGTCATGCGTATCGTAGAGCTTCATCAGCGAGCAGGTGTCGTTCACAACGACATTGGGTTCACCACCATCGCTGTTGCCCAAAGGCAAATAGATCAGGGTGTTGTCGCCAAATCCGTCCATGACGCCACCGTCGCGGTTCACCGTCAAATCAGTAATCTGCGTTCCTGCAAGGTCAACATAGAGGATATTGCTCTTGTCTACACTGCTAAATACAGTAGCACTCAGCTCAGTAATAGGCATCAGCACCTTGTTCGACGCCTCAGCACGCCTGCTGCGACTAGGCGCAGCCCCGGCAGGTGCATCGACCTCAATCGTAGACATCACGATGCCAGCACCATCAGGCGTAATGGCAGACATTGGCATATCGAAAACTTTCACCTGGTCGCAGATACCTGTAGAGACGTCCTGAGCAGAATTGGTATTCACCATCACGGTATTGCTGGAGCCGAGGTTGGAAATCTTCACGTGGCCTTTGTCAACCTTGTCCCGACGGGGACCTCCAACACGCGCATCCGATTCTGCCTGAGAGTCGGACAAGTAGATATATACCAGCGTGGCCTCGGCCAACTCAAAGGGGATGCGGGTGGTGTCGCTGAACTCCACATGAGATATAGAGTATGGTTCACGATTGCCGATGCGCACGTTCAGAACGGCATTTCCGCCCGTCTCTGCCACAATATATATCTGGCCGATACCAGCCGGAACCATCAGTGTCAGGCCCTTGAACTTGTCTGCATAATCATCTGTACCAGGAGTCTCTGCTTGGGCATCGTCGACCTCCTCCTCCGACATCTTTTCCTTCAGCACGATACCTGACGGGTTGTCAAAGGTTTCGTCACCTTCATCAAAAGTACCGGCTCCATCGGACAAGGTGTAGAGCACACTATTTATTACTACGTTTGACAAATCCACGTCCTCATCGCCGTCAGTAAAGTCACCGCTGTCAAAGGTAACATCCCCTTCTGGCATAGCATCCGAACCATCATCTTCCACGATAGGAGTGATAGGAATGCTCCTGGCAATCCTGACACTGTCTGTGGAAAGGGTATCCATCTTCAGGCTATATTCAAAAGGAGCAATCGTAAAGTTGTCACTAATCCACTTCCCTGTATTGCTCTTCAGGATAAGCGTACCAGGGGCATTGGGCGACGTGGTGAAGCGCAACTTGGCGGCCTTCGTAGACTGAAGTGGCTCTGCCGCTGCATTGGCGATAGTACTGTTCTTCAGCAGATGCACGCGAAGAGAATCAAGACTGCTGCTGACGACTGTTATTTGAGCACTGTCAAGTACCAGCGTCTGACTCTGTTGGCTAAACCAGACACTACCATTGCCAAGCACGTCGTCGTAGTTAGCACTATTAACCTTCGTCCCGTCCACTGTCAGGCCATACGACGTAGGCCGGACGGTGATCCAATGGTTGGAGAGCTGCAAAATGCCATAGTTGGCCGTCAAACCGTGAATGTCGTTTCCTTCAGCAGGTCCTACAAAGTGCAGCTTACCGGGTGCTTCGGCAGGAGTTGTAAAGGTAATCGTTCCTGTACCAGCGGAATAGATACCGTATGTGCTGGAAGTCAGTGTGTTTACACCAACCAAGTGCACCGTCAGGCTCTCCAGCGAAGTCTCAATACCATTAGCGATGCTGGCATCACCAATGCTTGCTCCATTCAGCGTCAAGACATTGTTCTCCGCGTCGTAGCGAACTGACTTAGCATCGTCGCCCATCACATTGTCCTTGTTTAGGGTGTTGACCTGCACACCTGCCACTGTCAAATGATAATCCTCAATGGTCTGGAAAGTATAAGTCGACGAGAACACATCGCTTTTGAGTTCCTTACCATCTGAACTCATGTCCTGCACGTAGGCATTGACTGTAGTTGTCGTAGAAACCGTGATGGTATCGCCATTAAAGTACCTCTTGTAATCGGAAGTCGTACCACCAGAAACTTTCTGATACCACACCTGAGGATAGTCTTCGTCTCCTGTAGGCAACGTTGGCAGATTGATAATCTTAACCTGACGTTCACGATCGTACTTTCCCTCCTCGGGGTTGAAGCGAGGCTGTTTAAGGACATAGACAAACGTGCTGTATTCAACACCTGCCTTGTCTCCACGACGCACACGCGCCTTTACAATGTACTTACCAACTTTTGTCAGCGCGAAAGGTGCCGAGTAAACCGTATCGTTACTGGCTTCCTTCGTGTCGTAGTTATAATAGGAATAGAATATCCTGTCGCCTTCCAGGGTATCAGGAGCCTGAATCGTCACGGTCTTGTCTGCATAGACATCCGTTGTTGCACCTACCGCGAAAAGGACAGAAGACAGCTCGCCAATGGTGAAGGTTGTAGTAGCCTCGCCCGTATAGGTGCGCAGCCCCGTCACCCTGACCGTAGCCTCACCTGCTTCCACATTATTCTCATAGCTGACGGAATAGTCGGCCTCAGTAAGCGCCGTCTCTCCCAGCACGACGCTGGTCACAGCGGGTTCCTTGGCATTGCCGTCGTGGAAGAAGACATTGTCTGAGAGGGTTATCACTGCCCCTGCGATATTGATGCGGGACTGAAAGTCTGCTGTCACTTCCACGCCATACTCTCCTAAAGGCATGGTCAGTGTATATACTGTCACACCGCTGGGATCAGCTGTTACATCAGCCGCAACGACCTCAATGGGCGTGCTGTCAACACCAGGAACATTACTTCTGGCCTGAGCCAAGCCACCATCAATGGTTTTCACTGCCACCAGATGGTCTGCCGTGAGATAGTTGCCGACTGCTGGCGTCGCCGTCAGTGTACATACACCATCGCTGAACACTGCCGTAACGGTTCCCGCAGTACTGCTTATAGTGCCGTTCTGCAAGGTAACCACCGATACATTGTTCTCACCCCAAGCAATTGTAGTTGCCAGCATCAGGGAGACCGTCGTCATTATGCTTTTGAGATATTGTTTCATCGCACGAATCTAATTTATGTAATTATAACTACCAACTATCACTTTACTAAGACTTTCTTGCCTCTTTGCAGATACAATCCCCGCTTCGAGGGCTTACCATTCAGCATTCGGCCATTCTGGTCGTACCATACCTCGTTCGTTGTTCCTGCTTCTATGCCAAGCTGCTCAATGCCAGAGGAATAATCATCGCGTACAATACGCAGACGAGAGGAGGTTGTCTGCTCATCGGTCAGCACCAGATAGCAACGATTAGCAGGAATAACACCGCTAACGGTTTTAACGAACTCATTGTTGTAAAGCACATAGACCTTACCGCCAGTTATGCTGTTAACGGCCGTCTCCTCACTCGTACCATGCAGCAGATTTCCCTCCACTGCCTCGGATGCCTCCACGGCTGCATCAGACTTCTCCACCAGAACAGGAACATTCTTGGGGATATAGCTGACCGCCTGGGTAATCACAGCTGAGCCACTGACACCCGTGACGATGTAGGCCACCAGACCTGCTGGCAGCATCAGGTTTTCCGTAGTGGAATAGTAAGAAGCGAATGTCTGTCCCTCAGCAAAGGCAATCTCCTCAACGTCCACGGTACGATTAATAATCGTAAACGTTGCTGTGGCAGAGCCACTGTAGTTGCCATCAGCGACGGCGGTCACCGTCACCGTGTAGGTGCCGGGGGTGGTGGCCGTGTTGCCGCTCACCGTGTAGTCATCGGCAGTCAGCGTCAGCTCACCGGCTTTCACACTGCTCACCGCTACCGTCTGCTCCTCGCCGTTGTAGGTCAGCGTCGTCTCGGACAGCGTCACTGCGGTGATGGCAGCCTTGGCAATGGTGACTTCCACGCTGGCAGCATCAATGTCGTTATGGTTGCTGTCGCCGACAACCTTATAATAAACCGTGTAAGTCTGGGCGTCGGTGCCCGTGGGAACATCTGCGGAGTAGTCAGTGCCATTCAGGCTGTATTGCAGCTCACCGCCCGCGGCAGAACCGCCCGAGACCAGTGCCTGCGGTTCACCCGTATAGGTCAGACCAGTCACTGCGGCAGGTGCTGCGGTCAGCGTTGCTGCGACCTTGACGATATTGAACGAAGCGGTTTTAGTGGTTCCGCTGGTGAAGTTCACGCCCTTTGCCGTCAGCGTCACTGTGGCAGAAGCTTCCGTACTCACATTGACGTTGTTCGTGTAGGCGATGTCATACTCCGTAGCGGCCACAGCCTTGTCGTTGAACGTCACGGTAACGCCGGGCTTGATGGAGTCGCCCGTAAAGGTCTGATCCTCAATGGCTGCAATGGTCACGCCCGCGAGGTCAGCCTTGTCAATGTCAAAGGACACGGAAGTTGCCCCCGTGAAGTTACCCTTACCCGTGACAGTGATGGTCGGCGGATTAGAGTCATCTGTTGTGGCGGCATTCAGATTATTGGTGTAGCTCACCGTGTAGTCAGTCTCAGAGATTTCAACGGGTGCATCTACGAAAGTCACCGTCACAGCGGGCTTGATGGAATCGCCACTATATGTGAAGTTGTCTTCGCTCAGAGCGATGGTGGCTCCCTCCAGACTCTTGGCGGTGATGGAGAACTTCTTCACGACGCTGCCTGTATAGTTACCCTTACCGGCGATGGTCACCTGTGGAGCCGTCTCTGATTCAGCAGCCCCAACATTCTGGTTGTTGGCATACGTCAGGGTGTAATCCACATTCTCTGTCATCTCCTTGGCCTTTCCCATTTCCATGAAGGATACCGCAGGCTCCTGGGCAGCACCATTATATTCAAAGCTCTCTGCACTGAGCGAGATGTCAAAGTCGGTAATAGACTGAGCCGCAATCGTATAAGTCTTTGTGGCAGAGCCTGTATAATAGTTTATCTCGGCCTGAAGTTCCGTTGCCGTGATAGTCACTGTGGGGGCTGGTGAATCTTCTACAGAGGCCGCACCTGTATTGTTCGAGTAGGTCACCTGATAGTACTTTGGCAGAATGGTGCTTTCACCATCCATCACCGTCACCTCAGGAGCCAACGTCGGATAGGTTGCCTCTGCCACATTGATGGTGACAGTGGCGTGCGACAGGGGCTTGTACACCGTCAGTGTGTACTGAGCGGAGTCAGCCAGCCACACATCCGTCTGCTCTGATTTGGCCTTGATAATGGTTTGGCCAACGCCAACCAATGTCACCGTGCCATTAGTAGCCACCGTTGCCACATTCGTGTTAGAGCTGGAATAAGTCACGGCCACCTCGTTTTCGTTCTCAAGTGTAGGCTGTGTAAAAGTCTCGCCAATCGTTGCAATTGCGGACTCCACTTGCTCCTCATCGATGAATGTCAAGCCGGGAGCCTGACGGATAATGAAATCCACTGTCAGCGTGTCGCTCGAGAAGGGGTTACCCTGGACATCAAAAGCTCGCTGATAGACGTGCAGCGTCATGCTCTGGTCTATCACGATGCTGCCACTATAAAAGACGGAGTCGGTCTGTAGTACACCGTCAATCTCCTTGAAATAGTGTATCTCGCTTTCTGGCATGTCCGATGTCAGCTCTACTAGCTGGGGGCCGTTATAGGAACCGCCTTCAAGGCTTACCGTCGGAGTGGGCGGCAGCACGGTGAGTTCAACCGTGAGGGGCATGTCTACATTGTTGAGTTTCACGAAATCAGCCTCCTCCATGTTGAAGCCTGCCAATAGCTTTGTAGTGCCGATGCCTGCGGCTGTGATGGTAGTGCCGTCTAAAGTGGCAACACTTTCGTCGTTGATGGAGTATTCCACTTCCACATTCTCACCGAGAGCCGGCGTGATGGCAGGCACGGTGGCCGTCTGTCCGCCGTAGGTCATTGTCATCGCCGTCTGAGCGAATCCGAAATATTTGCCGACAGCATCCTCACTGGTGGCACCGTTCACGGTCACGCGAGCATACACGGTGCCGGGCTGCGTCAGCGCAAATGCCTCTGTATATGCCGTGAAGGTCTCACCATCGGTAGAATAGCTGATAGTGGCACCGTCGATTTCAGAGTTGATGGCCACCGTCGGGTTGCCATTGTCTTCCCAACTTTCAGCATACATGTTTGGTGCGGCAGGCCGTGCGATGCTGCTCCAGTCTCCATTCTGGTTGTAAATCAGGTTGTTTTCATAAACGGGAGCAGCAAAGCCGCTGTAAAGCGTTACGTCGTCGTTGATGTACAGCTTGCCGCCATTACTGGCCTTGAACGTCAGTGTGGCGTTATCGACCGCGCTTACGAACACAGCTGCTGGTGCCGACGGCACATTGTTCCAGTATACATCGCAACGCCCGTCAGCCAGCACGATGGAAAGACTTTCCAATGAACTTTGCACCAACGGGATGGATGATGTCATCGTGAAAACTGCGCCCTCGTTCAGCGTCAGCGTATTGATGGTGGGGTCAAAAGACACCTTGCCGTTGTTCGTCTCGTCGTCACTGAATACATTATCAGCATTGGCATCAGTCACCTGCACGCCTGCCACTGTAAGGTCATAATCTTCAGCCAGGGCCGACAATGAGGAAAGGCAAAGCGCCGCCACAAGCGTGCCCTTCAACAGGTTTTTAATCTGAAATTGTTTCATTTTGTCACGTTATTTACAAATACTTATTCTCTATACCAAATCAAGGCAGGCTCCGCAGAAAAAAATCTCGGCCGTTTTTGAAAAAAAATCGGCCCCGCAGAAGAACATGCCGCCCCCCCGCAGAAGTAGGAAAGCCAGCCACATTCAAGCCGGCAAGACCAATACGAATCTGGCACCACCTGTATAGGCCGTGTCGAGGGTAACATCGCCTCCAAGACGGCGGGCAATGCTGCGGGCTACGGTAAGGCCGATGCCCGTACCGTCGTAGTATTCGTCGAGCTGCACAAACTCGTCGAAGATGTGTTCCTCCTCACCGGGGGGCACGCCGATGCCGGTATCCTCCACGGCGAAGGCAACTTGCTGTCCCGTTTGTTGCGATGCCATCGCAACTGACAGGACAACCCGGGCTTTCTCCGTAACGGCGGCACTGCCTCCGGCGGCCTCGGCGGGATGGGTGAACTTCATGGCATTGTCGAGCAGGAGCACCAGCGCACGGGTAGCCTGCTGCAAGTTGGTGTGCAGCATGGCCATCTCGGCTTCTGGGGCAATCTGCAGGTCGAAAGTGAGGTGCTGAGCCATGGTGATGCGAGACTCATCGGCCGCCTGTGCGGCAATCTGCACCACCAGGACATCGTCGTCGCGTGCTATCTCCGCCTGGCTGTTGGCCTCGGCCAACTCCAGCATCTTGTTCACCAGTCCGGTAATGCGCTGCGTGTTGTCGGCAATGCCCTGGGTTACCTCCTGCCTCATGCTCTCGTCCAGCTCCATGCCCGAAGTGAGAATCTGCGCGAAGCCGCTCAGGATATTCAGTGGCGTGCGTATTTCATGGGATATTTGCTGTATGAAGTCAGACTTCATACGCGATGACTCCACGGCCTGATCGTAAAGGTTCAGTGCCTCCTCGTAGCCCTGCCCCATGCTGTCGAACATGAGGCAAAGCTGCTCGTAGTCTGCCTTGAGCTGCTGATAGTCGTCCTGCAGCCGGCGGTAGTCGTCAGTGAATTGTTGTTCTGGAACCATTGGCTTTTTCCTGTCTATGCCTTCTGCTCAACGGTCATAAACTTGGTGAAGCCCGTCATGGCCAGCACCTTGTATATTTCAGGACTGACGTTCGTCATCTTGAACTTGCCCTTCTTCATCATCACGGTACGCATGGTCTTCTGGATGATGCGCAGGCCCGAGCTGGCCATATAGTTCAGCTCCGTACAATCCATCTCCAAGTCAACGCCCGGCTCTGCCAGTGCAGGCTCGATGTCTTTCTCAAACTGTCCGGCATTCATGGTGTCGATGCGCTTGTCGGTCTTGATGATGGTCTTTGTTCCTTCTTTAATTATCTGTGTCATAGCTTTTTCTATAATTTAAATGATTAATAATTCTTGTTGTAAGTTTTAATTAGTTGTCAATTTCTTTTTTCATCGTGAGCAGGTTCTTGCCGTCAAGGCGCTGATAGGTGACCTTGTTCATGATGTTCTTCACAATGAAGATGCCCATTCCACCAATTTCACGCTCGGCCGGATTGATGTCTACGTCGGCATCGTCCTTCATCGTGGGGTCGAACTCGCGGCCCTGATCGCTGAGCACAAAGGTCAGCTCCTTGCCGTCGCTCTCGGCCAGCACTTCAATGGTGGCGTCGGTCCCTTCAGGATAGGCATAGAAGATGATGTTCGAAATCATCTCCTCCATCACCAGGTTGAGGTTCATCTGAAGCTCCATGCTCAGTCCCAGCTCTTCGCCGATTTCCTCGACGAAGCCTGCCACATGCTCCAGCTCCCCAATCTGATTCCTAATTTGGATTTCTTTTTTCATGTAGTTCAGTATTTAGTTATTGTTCTTTTCCAATTTAATGCACATCATGGTAAGGTCGTCATTGGGGTCGGCACCGTCGCGGTGCTTCTCCACTTCGGCCTTCATCTGCTCCACCGTCTGCTGTGCGCTCTCTACGGTCATGCCGCCAAGCACTTCGAGCAGATGGTCGTCGCCGAACTGGTCCTGCTGCTGGTTCTCTGCTTCGTTCAGGCCGTCGGTATAAATGAACAGCTGCTGTCCGCTGATGTCGGAGACCTCCTCACCCACATACTCCAAACCGGGCCACAAACCCACAGGAGCGTTCGGCTCCATCTCCATAAATGCCCCGTTCAGCACGGGAGGATTATGGCCTGCGTTACAGAATGACAGATGGCCCGTCTTCAGGTTTATCAGCCCCAGGAACATGGTCACAAACATGCCCTGTTCGTTGTCCTCGGCCAGCTCTTCGTTCAGTCGGGTGCCTATCTCGCCAGGCAGCAAACGCTGTTTGGCCAGCGTGCGGAACAGACGCGCCGCCTGGGCCATGAACAGCGAGGCCGGCACGCCCTTGCCCGACACGTCGCCCACACAGAAATAGAGCTGATCGTCGAGCAACAGACTACAATACAGGTCGCCCCCCACCTCCTTGGCGGGCGTCATCGATGCAAAGATGTCTAATCCGGGATAGTCGGGGAATACGGTGGGCACCATCGACATCTGTATGTCACGGGCAATGCGCAACTCGCTCTCAATTCGCTCCTTGGCTGCCGTGGTCTCCTCTATCACCTCGTTGGCTGCCTGTAAATCACGATAAGCCGTCTGGAGCTTAGTGTGCGCCTGCTTCAGTTTCCTAGCCGAGCGTATGCGGAAAAACAGGAAAATGCCCAGCGAGAGCAGAACGACCACCGCCACGATGATGATGAAACGGAACTGGTCGCGCTCCTTCTCCATCTGCAGGCGCTCGTTCTCCATCTCGGCCTCGTCAAGCTGATAGATGGTTTTCATCTCAGCCAGTTGCTCCTTGACTTCCATCGTATTGACTGAGTCGTTGAGCTGATACATCTCCTGATAGAGACTGGCCACCTCCTTATAGTATCCGAGCTGCTTCAGTATTTCTGCACGCTGCTGTAGCACCCTGACAACCGCGGTCTGATCATATCCTGTTGTCAGCTGACGCATGCGCCTGTCGTTGAAATCCAAAGCTTCGCTCAGGTGTCCTTGCAGGAGCTTCAGCTGAGCCGTATAGAACAGCCATGTGCCACCCCTGTTGGAGTCTTCGGAATATAAGTGCTGCCGCGCTTCTTCCAAATAAGTCTCCGCATCTGCCAACCTGCCCTGTCCCAGAGCTGCCTGTGCACAGGCCAGATTATAATAGACAATATAGATATCGCCTGTTGGCGTGTTCTCCAAATGATGCTCTGCCACGAATACGTCGAGAAACTTTTCCCAACGAACGCATAGCTTCTCCAAGGCTTCATAGTCGCGCATGTCGTTCAGCGCATTACCATAATAGACATAGATAGTAGGCACCTGCGAAGGCGAAGGATGAATACCGGCAAAAATGTCCAAAGACTTCTTGAAGGCCTCGACGCTCTCATCAAAATTCCGAAGGTTTGCATAGGCCGTTCCCATAATGCTGTATGCGATAGCCATGCCGTAAGGATTATTACGCGCTTTGGCATCGTTATACATCACCTGCGTTTCTCTAAGTCCTATATTGTTTTGGTTCATAAAAATATAGGTTTCTGGAATGTTTGCCCACATCTCGTAGTAGACATTCCATTCACCAGCGACCTTCACAATCTCCAGGTCACGGCGAACGACAGTAAAGACAGAATCGTTCTTGTCGTTGTTGTAGAAAAGAGCGGCCCGTTCAGCCAAAACGTCAATCTCAGCCTTCTTGTTCTTCTGTAGGCGTGCCTCAGCCAAAAGTTCATTGACACAATGAAGCTGATAGTCAAAATCGTCGGAGTCCAGACTGCAAAAATAAATTTGCTCCAAAACCGTCAAACGCTGCTGGACGTGTTCCAAAGGAAGCTGTATACGCAACTGTTCGCAGTTGTCAGCATACAAAAATACAGCATCCCCCCACCCCATTACAAGCGTGGAGAGCAGCAATAATATGATAGTCCTTAACCTCATCAAACGGCCAAAGTCTTTATATCGCTTGCAAAGATACGAAAAAAAATTGGTATCACCTGCAAGTGATACCAATTATTTTGTTGCAAAAAGTTTTCTAATTACTCTGCAACGAGCGTGAAACGACGGAAAGCGGTGATTTTTAGCTCCTTGTCCTGTTGCTTCAGCCACTCGGTGACAGTAGCCTTATCGCCGTCGCCGAACTGGAACTCCTGATCAACCAAGCAGTTCTCCT
>ERZ842401.4520-NODE-4520-length-16127-cov-6.740480_pt1 | contig 16127 bp, 16 predicted proteins | sample MGYA00521270_ERZ842401 | MGnify/ENA primary metagenome ERZ842401 (study PRJEB31892, sample SAMEA3878208) | bioreactor metagenome | biome: Moose rumen | place: Sweden | collected 2011-10 | study: EMG produced TPA metagenomics assembly of the PRJEB12797 data set...
CCATTCTGAAAGCTGTTTTTCTCAAAGCCCTGAATAGCAATATCTGCATCGGGATAGAGTGCCTGAGCAATGCGCCCCGAAATGCTGTCTATCTCCACACCGTAAAGGTGAGAGCCGTCCTGCATTTCTTTCGGCATACAGCCGAAGAAGTTACCGACACCCATTGCCGGCTCCAAGACATTACCGCCCTCAAAGCCGAAGTTGCTGAGAGCTTCATAAATGCCCTCAATAATCGTCGGGCTGGTATAAAAAGCATCACCGACAGTTGAACGAGCCTGCCTATATTCCTCGGGAGTGAGAAGCTCAGAAAGCTCCTTGTATTCAGCCGACCATTTGTCGGCACTCTTGTCAAATGCCTGCGGTATTGCTCCCCAGCCGACATAGCGTGAAAGCGTTTCCTTTTCTTCTGCCGTAGCAGGACGGTTTTCCGCTTCAAGTGTTTTCAGCACTCTGATCGCATCGACATTCGCCCTGAACTTAGATTTTGCACCGCCCTCACCGAGAGAATCGTCCGTGATCGTGAAGTTATCGCTTTTATCTGGAGCTTCCGCAGTTGGCTCTGTTTTCGGCTTGATGACCTTGTATTCACCGCTGTTGATGAACTCATCAGCGATAAAGGTCACACGGTCTTTCACTGGACCGCTGAACTCAGGGTTACTCAACGTAATAAAGTCGTCCGGATCAAGGCTTTCGACCTTGTACTCCTTGCCCTTATATTCGATGAAGTCACCGACTTCAAGGGTGGGGGCTGTCTTTTCGGCGGAGCGTGACCTTTCCAAATACTTCTCATATTCAGGCATAAGTGCTTCTGCAAACTGAGCGAGATGTGTGTTGTGGATAGAATACAGCTTACCACCGTCAATCATACGCTCAAAAAGCTGCTCTTTTTCAGGAGTACGATGAATTACTTCATCAGGCGAGACTTCCAAATTCGGAGAAAGAACTTTACAAGCCCACTCCTTATCCGCAGGATAAAATCTGCCGTCACCGGGGTGAGCGACAATATTCAAAGCTGTAAGAAAAGCAGTACGCTCCATACCAAACTCACCAACAAGAGCCTTTACACTGTCAATGGGATTCTTGCCGTTTCCAATAACCTCACTCGCCATTTTTGCAAATCGCTCGTTTTCAGAAACGATCTCTCTGAAAAGCTCACGGTTATCTGCAACAGCCCATTCGCTTCTATATAAGGGTATAGGCTCTTTCTCAGCATGAATTGTCTGCTCACGCTCCAGGCTGTCAATGAAATGAAAGCTCATAACCATATCGCCGTTATCGAGCCGAGAGGTCAGCTCACCGCCTTCAAAGCTCCAGTTCTTCGCTCTGTCAAACTCCATATAAATATCCTTGCCCGTAGGCTCGCCGTTTTCATCGAGCTTTCGGGAAGTAAATTCGACAGTATTAACACCCGTTACCATTCTGCGCTCTCCGATACACTCGGGACGGAGGTGGTCGGTAATCTCAAACATCATACCGGGTTTTAGTGCCTTTTTGAGCTGAGAAAGATTATTTACAGTAGGTATTTCGGGCTTTTCAGCTTCGAGAGTTTCATCAGCCCTGACAGGCTCAAGCTTCACAGCTTCCAGCTGTTCCTTTTCCTGTTCAGCTCTGCCGATATATTCATACAGACCGCTGTTAAGGAGCTTGTCATAGGAGATATTCTCCGTAATCATAAAGCCGCCGCTGTCACGCTGGACCGTACAATCATCGGTATAATACGGAAGTGCGCCCTCTAAGGACACTACCTCGCAAACCTCTCCCGTGAGCTTGTTTCGGAACTTGTCTCCGATCTCGATCTTATTGCGAGCTTCGGGATTTTCTGCCGTCTGCTCCTCAGCTTTGTCGGCTTTCATCTGCTCATAGGCGGTACGCTGTTCCGCACTAAGATAGCTGTCTGTTTTTAGGCGGGCATCTGTCATAGAAGCAACATTATACCAACTGTGACGGAACTTCTCGCCATTTTCAAAGTCGAAAGTCAGCCCCTTGCCGTCATAGTGAACGTGGGAGATATTACCCTCGCCGGTATGACCGCCGATTGCAAGTGTGGGTGTCTGCACTCTGCCGATATTGAGCTTACCTCCGTACCGACAGGAAAACAGCCGAGAGCCGTTCATGCCAACAAGCCAGTCGGCTCTTGCCCTTGAATATCCGGCATAAAATAGGTTATCGTATGCGGACATAGGCTTCATAGAGCCGAGTGCGGAACGAATAGCCGACTCTTCCAAGGAAGAAACCCATAAACGCTTGACGGGCTTGCGGCACCGAGCCATTTGATAGACATATCTGAAAATGCACTCGCCCTCACGGTCAGCATCGGTAGCACAAATTATTTCGGACACATCATCACGCCCCATAAGAGCCTTGATAATGCCAAACTGTTCCTTTGTGCTTTCCGTGACCTTGAACTGCCAGGCTTCGGGTATCATAGGGAGCTGAGAAAAGCTCCATTTCTGCTCCCAGCCGTTACCGTAGTCATTCGGGTATTTCAGCCCGACCAGGTGACCGACACACCAGGAAACGATATATCCGTTTCCCTCGATATATCCTTTGCCTGTCCTGCCTGCACCGACAACAGAGCTTATGGCTCTCCCGACCGAGGGTTTTTCAGCAATGATAAGGAGCATAGTTATCACAACCTTTCGTTATTGAACTTATAATGCTGTAACTTGCGTTAATTCGCATTTTGCACTTGATTTTTCGATTTGGGTATGGTATAATATAGATAACAAGAAACATACTTGTAATGTCCATAGGGAACAAATCTTAGTCGAAGTGTACCTCGCCAATCCCGATGAAGAAAATGCGGATTTTACGCACTTTTTTACGGAATTTTCTTTCACCCGTACAATCTCCGACTTCGATACGTTCAATAAAATCTCTGAGAACCTCAGAATTGACCTCTGAAATTGTGTCGTACTTATTAACACTTGTTCCCAACAGTACGCTCCTATCGGATTTTTTCTTCAAGTTCTGCTGTGTCAGGAACAGATCATCGAGCTTTTCGCTCAGTTCAGCTTTCTCTTTGCGGTACTTTTCGGAAAAGGTGCAGAACATATCGCCGTCGATCTCTCTTCTGATCTTCGACTCAAACAGACCCTGAACGTACATCTCGATCTCTGCAAGACGGCTCTGGATCTGCTCTATCTCCGCAGTAGCTTTTTCAAGCTCCGCAAGCATATTGTCCTCACTCTTGTCTCTGAGCATTTTTTCAAAGCCCACTCTGTCTTTTTTAGCAAACATAAGGAGTTTGTTGATCTGCTCCATAACGTAGTCATTTATCACGACCTCGGCTATGTAGTGCAGATCGCAGGCTCCTTGCTTTTTGCCTGCCAAAGAACAGAAATATGCTCCCTCATTAGGCACGGCTGCACGTTTTCTTATCCTCATCGGGTGCTTGCAGTCCTCGCAGTAAAGGTAATTATAATACAAGGCACGTTCACCCGTTCTCGGAATTTTCCTCGGCTCGCCGAGCATTTCCTGCACCCTTTCGTACATCTCTCTTGTGATGATAGGCTCATGTGTATTTTCAAATATCCTTATCTTCTCTTTGGGATTCCATACGACCTTGTGCGACTTATATGAGAGCCTTGTTGTGCGGAAATTCACGGTATCACCGCAGTATTCCTGTCTCCTGAGAAAGTTTCTTACCGTTGATGGATGCCAGAAATACTCTTCAAAATCATCGCTGCCGACACCCGTTTTAAAGCCCATGTGAGCCGTTGGTCTCGGTATTTTCTCCGCCGTAAGCGTTCTTGCGATTTCAAGTATCCCAATACCGCTGAGGTACATTTCAAAAATGCGTCTTACCACCGCCGCCGCTGGCTCATCGATCAGCCATATCGTTTTATCGTTAGGGTCTTTTCTGTAACCGTAAACAGCATTGTTGGTAGTTCTTCCGCCGTTGTTGCCTCTGTTCTGTATGACAGCTCTCTCTTTTCGGGAAATATCCCTTGCATACCATTCGTTCATGATATTGCTGAAAGGTATCATATCGCTCATACCCTCGGCAGAGTCCACATTGTCGCTTATCGCTATAAAGCGAACTCCATACTCGGGAAAGATAAGTTCAAGGTACTGTCCGACCATAAGATAATTCCTGCCAAATCTTGACATATCCTTAACTATGACCGTTCCGACGATACCGTTCTCTATATCATTAAGCATCTCCTTGAAGCCGTCACGCTCAAAGGTAGTTCCGCTGACACCATCGTCAACGTAGTAACGCTGGTTAATAAGTCCGTGGTTGTTTGCATATTCGGTCAGGATCGCTTTCTGGTGAGCAATGCTGTCGCTTTCGCCCCTTATATCGTCTGCCGAAAATCTGCAATAAAGTGCTGTGATCTTGCCTGTCTGTGCCATAATGACCTCCTGTTCTTTGCAGACAGACCGATAAATCGCTATATCTATATTAGCGCGCTTTATCGGATTTTTCAAGAGGTATTTGACACTTGTAACCTTTTTGCAGCACTTTTCTTTCAGGCGTTCCATATTCAGTTTTCAAGTTTCCGTTGTGCTTTTCAGCATATATAAATTATAGCGCACTCGGTTCGATTTGTCCAGCACACCGCATTTCCCTTGTTCCCCGACATTACACCTCAAAGAAAAAAAGTGTAGTGTCGGGGAACAAACAAATAAGGCTCACGAAGCTGTTGTCATTGCTTCGTGAGCCTGTTTTTATAACTCCCGGTCGGTATCATCTGCAAGGTTGATGATACGCTTTCCTTGCTTCTTGGCATATTTTATTGTCTGATAAGCTCCGCCGTTCTTCCTTTGGATACAGCATATAACAAGATTGGAACGGTCAACAAGGTTTTTGTTGCGTATCTGTATAGCTGCCTTCGGGTGGGCTGTCTCGGCTTCTCCGCATATCTCCACTTCATCATAATAGTCAAGGTATTCTTTCTCGTTATCACGGTACTCGGCTCTCATATACGGCAGAACGAGGGTGAAATGGGTGTTGCCGTAAGCATAGCTGCGGACAGCCCTCTTGACGGCAGCAGAAGCCATCAGGTCAAATTCTCCGTCCCGACCGATAAGGAAGTCGATGAACTCCTTTTGCTTGATAAGCTCATGCAGGAGCTTGTCAAGCCGGCGCTCTATCTCAACTCCGTTCTCGATAGTCCTGTGTCCGAAAAAGCTGACGGTGTAAATATTCATAAAGAAACCTCCCATAGTCTTTTATATTATTATAGTGCAAAATATCTGCAAATGCAACGCTTTACAACACTTATATTTTGCGTGGTGCTGTATTATAATAGACTATGAGGGGAGATGAGCCTTATGGATATAGCAGAGCGACTGAAAACCGCCAGAAAAGCAAAGGATCTGAGCGTTTACAAGCTGTCACAGCTTACGGGCGTTTCTGAAACACATATCAGAGATTTGGAGCGCGGAGACCGCAATCCGTCATTTGATACGCTGAACCGCCTGGTAAAGCCTTTGGGGTTATCTCTTGCCGATATGTTCAAGGAGTCGGAAGATGTATCGTATCTAAGCAATGACGAAAAGGAGCTTGTGGAGTGCTACCGAATGTTGTCCGATGACAAAGCCGATAAGCTCCTGCAATTTCTCAAAACACTTGTATAGTCAACAAGCTCACGGAGAAGAAATCTCCCGTGAGCTTGTTTTTTTATTCATTCATCAATTCTCTGAGGTGCATATTCGCATGACATCTCAGCACCGTCATTCCCTTGCGAAGAGATTTAGTGACCGCCTGACGTGTGACACCGTACCTCGCACCGAGCTGTGCCAATGTCGGCTGCGACTCCGTCAGATAGTATGCCGTCACCAGTTCATACCAATAGGGATTCCACTCTTTGAGGTCTCGCAGGGCAAGATACATCGCTTTCCGCAGTAACGCTCGGTATTCCGCTTCCCGCTGCTCCTGCTCATACTCATAGATACCGCATGGGGACATTTTATACAATTCTTCCTCCGAGCCGTAATGCAGTACCCCCTTTGCGGAGTCACGCTCGATCACATACCGCTGATGCCGCATCAGCCGCTTTAATTCCACGTTCATTGCCGCATACCCTCTATATCACCGACACCAATGTAATTTATGCGTATCTTGGGCTTTTTGGTGTACTTGTTCGGGTGTTCGGGTTCAAACACATCAATGCGCTCCACAAGGTCATCGACCATTTCAGCTGTAAGACTGTCAAAGTGCAGATACTTTTTCAGCCTTGCAAGGAATATCTCCACACCGCCGACGTCATCGGAGACCGAATTGATATGTAAAAGGCAGTCGTTTCTCTCGGCTTTGAGCTTTTCGGTCTCATCGTCCAGACTTGTCATAATATCCGCAAAGACCTCGGCTGTGATCCCGCCGTTCAGCTTGTCCTCAAAAAGCCGCTTGCGTACCTCTGGTATCTCATTCAGGCGGACATCTATCTGCTTCACTCTTTCGGAATACTGCTCCGTATTTTCATTCTGCCTGATATGGATATATCGGATAATATTGCTTTTCAGCGCAGTTTCGTCCATGATAAGATAGCTCTCATAGAAACGAATATCGGCAGTCACAAGCTCGATCAGCTCATCTTCCTTGATATAGTGCGTGGTGCATAAAGCCTTGTTCTTTCTGCTGGTGCTGCACACATAGGAATCGGAATTGATATGCTTGCCGTGTTTTCGCATGATATACAGCTTTTTGCCGCAGTCGGCACAGTAAAGCACATCATGGAACATCGGAACGGACAGCTTCGGTCGCTCCTCGAATACCTTTCTTTTCTGCCCGATGATCTCCTGCGCTTTGTTGTAGGTCTCCCTTGAAATGATCGCAGGGTGAGTGTCCTTGAATATCACCCACTTTTCGGGAGGATTGCTTCGTATCTTCTTACACTTGTAGGAAATACGCTCCGTTCGGAAATTGACTGTATCGCCGCAGTATTCCTGTTTTGATAGCAGTGACTTCAATGTGCTGTGACTCCAGTTGTAAGGCTCATCGCTCTCGGCAGTCTCACTTGCATAGACCTTCGGTGTCGGGACTTCATGCTCTTTGAGGTATTTTGCTATCATGCTGAGACCTTTTCCCGAAACATACATATCAAATATTATGCGTATCACAGCTGCCGCCGTTTCATCTATGATCCAAGCTGAGTGATCGGCTGGATCAAATGCGTATCCGAAGATAGGTTTTGTGGTAAGCCGCTTCCCGTTGTTGCCCCTTGCCTTTACAGAAGCCTTCTGCTTTTTGGAAATATCCCGGGCATACCATTCATTCACCAAATTATTAATGGGCATCATGTCAAGGTTTCCTTGTTCGGAATCCATATTCTCCGAGACCGAGACGAACTGCACATCATATTTCGGGAATAACAGCTCGACATACTCTCCCACGAGGATATAATTCCTTCCAAAACGGGAAAGGTCTTTAACGATCACCCTCTCCACAAGTCCGTTCTTAACATCTTGTATCATGCGTTCAAATTCGGGGCGCTCAAAATTGACCCCCGAATACCCGTCATCGACGTAAAATTTGTACTTGTAGTATTTGTGGTCTAAGGCATACTGCTCCAGTATCAGTTTTTGCGTTTTTATGCTGGTGCTTTCGCCGTAATTGGCATCGTCTTTGGACAAACGGCAGTACAGCGCCGTGTGTCGGTTAAGTAACATTGTTTTCTCCAGTTCCGTGTACACTTGATTTATTTAGCTATGTCTTTAGGATACCATATTATTTATGAAAAGAACAGGCAGAGGTGATGTAACAGGAACAAGAGGATTTTTATTGAAAACCGACACTGTATCGGCGCAGAGCTGTCACGATTTTGTACGGCATATATATCATATCCACATAATAGAGCTGCTTTAAATTACATTGTCCGTGTAATTGTGAGAAATATCCAAAATATATATTGAACTTTTATCTAAATTGTGGTATAATGGTTACTGTAAATCGCCGATTTACGACATATTTTTTTACGGAGGTAACTGCATAATGGACAAGGAGTTTGTAAAAAAATAAGGGGTACGAAACTATTCCCGAAACGGAGGTCATCAGGGCTGTACTTGAAGGGTCTCCCAACTTTGATGATTTTCACGATCTTGTGGCGTGGTACATCGGGAAAACGGGAGTGACCACCGAGAAGCTCGCCGCGCGGACGGGCATCGCAGACAGAACGGTAACAAGTCTCAGGGCTAAAAATGCCGGGGACGTAAAACACGAACTGAATCTGCTGGTCGCTCTTGCGGTAGGACTTCACATGACCCCCGAACACGCCAACCTTCTGATAAACCTTAACGGGCAATTTTTAAGAAAGAAGAAGCCGATAGAGCGATACTATATGTATCTGCTTTCTATCGGCTCTTTTTATTGCGTGGCAGAGTGCAATGATTTTCTTATCGCACACGATATGCCGCCGCTTACGAATAATGATAATATTTCCGATTTCGATTGAAAGATCTCCTTTTTCTTTTCAGAGGGGTTGCATTCGCCTGTAAAAATCGGCTGTTATAATAGAGGGATATTTTGCGCCGAAGTCGCACAGCTCCAATTTCACTCGGAGCGTGAAAACTGACGAGCAACGCTGTAAAAAAGAGAACACGCCGGAAAGGCGTGTTTCAAACCCAGCAAGCTCGGCAAGGTGTCATTACATTTATGAAAAAATGAATGCCGCCTTGCACAGCTTGTCAGAGGGCGCTGCCCCTAAGACCCCGAATTTTAAGGAGAGAGATAAATGGAAGAAGATGAAAAGAGAAACCGATATATCCAGCTCAGGCTGAACGAATACGAATTTAGGGAGATAGAAGAAAAGTTCCGCAACAGCGGCTTGAAGTCCAAGAGCGAATTTATCCGTGTCATGGTGCTTGAAGGTCTTATGATCTACATTGACGAAAAGACCGCAAAGGACATCTACCGTGCGGTCAGCAGCGTTTCAAATAACGTGAACCAGATCGCACGGCGGGTAAATTCCACGGGCAATGTTTATGCCGAGGATATAGCCGAGATAAAGAATGGAGTAAGTGAGATTTGGCAGCAACTAAGATCTTTCCGATCACAGCTACAGAGTATAAAGCCATCGCCTATATTGCAAACCCCGAAAAGACCGACGGCGGACGATTGATATACACCTACGGCTGCTCCGATGAACCGTCACAGGCGAGCCTTGATTTTGATGAAGTCAGGCTCATGGGGACGGGGCAAAGCACCGTGCTGTCACAGCATTTTATTCAGAGCTTTGCGCCCGGGGAGATCACTCCCGAAAAGGCTCTTGAAGTCGGCGTAGAGCTTGCGGATAAACTGCTCCACGGAGAGTATCAGTATTTTCTTGCAGTCCACACCGATACCGACCATATCCATGTGCATTGTATTTTCAATAATACAAATCAATTCAGCGGCAGAACTTTTGAAACTTTAGAGAACAGAAAGAGCGATCCGTCGGCGGCAAAACTTCTAAGATTTTCGGATGAGATATGCCGTAAGCATCATCTTTCCGTGATCGAAGATCACCGCAGCACAAAGGGAATGTCGCACTATGAATGGAGCATGGAGCAGATAAATCTATCGTGGAAAGCCAAGCTGAAACACACGATAGATCAGGTGGTAAAGGTCAGCGACAGCTTTGAGGATTTTCTGAAAAAATGCGCCGTTTTCGGTGTGCTTGCGGAATACAATCCCAATCATAAGATCGACCTCAAATTCATGCTTGCGGAGCAAAAAGAGCGTAACCCCCGTGCCAAGATGACAAGAGCAAAAACGCTGGGCTGGAACTACGAAACCAAGCAGATAACCGAGCGCATAGAGAAGATGAAATTCTATGCCGACTACACCCCGAGGATAAAAATTATCCGCACCGCTTCGGAGAAGTTTTTGCAGTCAAAGGGCTTGACGAATTGGGCAGACCGTCAGAACATGAAAGAGGCAAGCAAGGCTATGAACGAGCTTGCAAAACACGGCATGACTGCAGACGAAGTTCATCAGGCGGCACAGATAGCTTTTGTTCACCGAATGGAACTAATGGACGAGCTGAAATTCATCAATGTGCAGCTTAAAGAGATAGACGAGCAGACAGCTTTAATCACGCAGCTGCAGAAATACAAGCCTATCCATGACAGGCTAAAAACGCTTACGGGGAAAGCCAAGAAAAAGTTCCTTGACGATTGCCGTTACGAGCTTGACGAGTATCAGAAAGCGGCAAAAAAGCTGAAAAAATGGTACACGGACGGAGTGCTACCGACCCTTGATCTGCTTGAACGAAAAAAGACCGCCCTTATACAAGAACGGTCGGAAAAAGATATGCAGTTCAAGGCTGCCGACGAAGAGAGCAAGAGCCTGTCCAAATCGGCGCATACGCTTGAAAAATTCCTTGAAAACTCTCAGGAGCGAAATGAGGAAGAACAGCGCAGGAAGAAGAAAAAGAATGGGGATCTGGAGTGAGTTCTTTATTCTATTTTGATTCCTTGCTTTTTTGCAGATTCTTTTGCGGCAATGCTTTTTTCAATATCTATCGGTTTATCTGAATAAACTCTCGGATATAGTATGCTGCAACCCATAAGCATAGAGTATTCTTTTTTGGCAAATTGGATCAGTTTTCTTGCTCTGTCATAAAACTCACAGTTTGATAAGTACAACTCATTAAAATATTCATATGTTACATAGTTATAATGAGTAATTTCCACAGGATTCATCGGAAATTCCATTTTGCCTTCTTCAACTCTTTTTAATTCTTCAATCAACAATGATTCAGGAATATGATTAAGCCAGTTTCTTTCTCGATTAAACAGAGTTAAGAGTTGTGATATTTCTTCTGTTGCTTCTAACAATGGAATATCTGTGTTTCCTTTTTTTACTCGTTTTCTAATATGTTCTCGATACTTAAAATACGATATAGATACTTTCTGTGAATCTCCAAGTAAATTAACAAGATACGATAGTACATTATAGGTTTTATCAGTCATTTCGCTATATATCTTATATGGAACCGTTTCTTGTCCTTTGTATTTATCAACATATTCTTTGAGTTCAATATTATAAGATTTCATTTTGTCCATGCACAGTTCGCATGATGATATGATCCTATTAAGATAAATGCAGCAGTTTTTTTTCGAGTCAAGTGGAAATTGTTTATCTTCTTGATTCATATTATTAAAGCTCCTTACTATGATTAGATTTGTATTCTTCCAATGCCGTCAGCAAAAGCTGTTTTATGGTCATACCGCGCTTCTGAGCATAGGCCTTGATCTCATCGCCCTCGCCTTTGGGGACATTGAAACGGATATAATCATAATTCTCCTTGATATATTCCGCTGTCGGCTGGGCTTTCTTTCGTTTCCGACTTTCGGTACATTCCTTACAGTATTTCTGAGAGCCGGAGGTCACGGTATAGGGCTTGCCGCAGAGCGGACAGATCTGCTCGCTCCCGATCGTGACGGACGCACCGGCTTTCTTCTTCTCGGCATAGGCACGGTTGCGGTTGACCTGAGCCTTGTCACGGCAGTATATACAGTATTTCGCACGGCTTGAAGCTGTCTGAAACTCCATACCGCACATCTCACATTTGCGTGTAAACAAGCGTATCCCCCCTAAAATTGTCTTTTACTTATTCTATCATATATTAAGCATAAAGTCAAGCATAACAAGAATTTTGTGAAAAAGTGACCGGGGAAATACAATAATCGGGGTGCTGTTTGCTGCGCTCCTACAAAAATATTTTTCTTCCTAAAATTATACTTGACTTTATGCGTAAAGTCATATATAATATAATCACAGTCAGAACAAAACCACCAACACGAAAGGAAAGGTAATCACTATGACCAACATCGTAATCGAAACAGGCAGACTTACTGCCGACCCCGAACTGAAACTCACAGGAGACAGCAAGCTCTGCAAGTTCCGCATCGCCGTTGACCGCCCCAAGCGCAAGGGTGAGGACAAGCCCGAGACCGACTTCTTCAACTGCACCGCATGGAATCACAACGCCGAGTTCATTAACGATATGTTCTCCAAGGGCGAAATGATAACCGTGGTCGGCAATCTCAGAAGCTCCACTTTTGAGAAGAACGGCGAGAAACGCTCCGCTGTCGAGATCAAGGTGAACGAGGTACACTTCCCCGGCTACCGCAGAAAACAGGAGAACAACAGCACCGCAGACAGCGGCAGTACCTATGACGGCGATGTGCTGTTCTGAAAGGTGACGGCTATGTTTGACAACAAGGTGCATTATTGGTGCTGCTTTTCGGACGTTGAGCAGAAGTTCCCCAATATGTGGACGGACGAAAAGCAAGCCACCAAAGCTATCGACTACTGCAAAAGGCAGTATGAAAAGATCGAACAGGCTATACCTGTCATAGCAAATTTAAGCAAAAGACCCGATATTTCCGACGAACTGAAAGAAGCACTTTCCCTCGCTCTCGACTGCATGGGCGAGACCGAAGGCATCTATCAGGACTACGGCAGAGCTGTCGGGAGACCACAGGAGGAATGAACATGAGCATTACAATATCCGTATCGAATCAAAAGGGCGGCATCGGCAAGTCCACCACGGCATACAACCTCGGCGCTGTCCTTGCCCTGAACCACGACAAAAAGGTGCTGCTTGCCGACATTGATCCGCAGGCCAACCTCAGCGAGTATCTCGGCTACGAGCCGGACGGACTTCCCACTATGACACAGCTTATCATGACAGCCTGCACAGGCATGCCCACTGTGGATCCTTTCAGTGATCTGACGGTAATGCATTACATGAAGCATGGGTTTCGGTACATGGGAAGGATAACGATAACCACCGATGTTGTAAGAGAGAACAACCAGACCTACCGCTTGGGGTGGACGGAGCAGTGCAAGGACGGCTCAAAAATGGGTGTAGGCTGCCCTGAGTATGTTTTGCTTTTCAGAAAGCTCCCCACCGACACGGGAAGAGCTTATGCAGATGTGCCTGTTAAAAAGACTAAAGATGAATATACAAGGGCAAGGTGGCAGATAGACGCTCATGCTTACTGGAAGTCGAGCGGTGACAGGCTTGTGAGTAAGAAAGAGGTCGAAGCCGCTCCGGTAAACAAGCTGCAAAAGCTTTACAGTAAATACAGCAGAGAGCATATCTATGACTTTAAGGAACACATAAAGCTCGTTGAAAGACTTGATAAGGACGGTAAGCTGCCTGCTACATTCATGGTGGCGGCGCCTGCCAGCTGGAATGACAGGGTATGGGACGATATAAACCGAATGCGTACTTTAAACTCGGAGCAGAAGCGCCGAGACCTCACAATGCACGTATGCCCTTTGCAGCTTGACATAGTTGAGCGCCTTATCAACAGATACTCAAACGAGGGAGACAAGATACTGGATCCTTTCGGCGGCATAGGAACAGTTCCGAAGACGGCTATAAAAATGGGCAGATACGGTATTGCGATAGAGCTGAACCCTGACTATTTCAGAGACGGCGTGGGATATTGCAAGGCTGAAGAGGAAGAAATGGATACGCCTACTCTGTTTGACTTTATCGGGGAGGCTAAGTAAATGAAACAACTGGACTTCTTCTACGAGCTGATAGTCGATAACTTCGCCGGGGGCGGAGGTGCTTCAACGGGTATCGAGCTTGCAACGGGCAGACCCGTTGATATAGCTGTTAACCACGACCCTGCGGCGATACTTATGCACAAGACAAATCACCCATTCACAAGGCATTATTGTGAGAGCGTGTGGGAGGTCGATCCGAAGGAGCTTTGCGGCGGTCACCCTGTGGGGCTGATGTGGCTGTCTCCCGACTGCAAGCATTTTTCGAGGGCAAAGGGCGGCAAGCCTGTTGACAAGAACGTGAGAGGACTTGCATGGATAGCTGTAAAGTGGGCGGCGGCGGTCAAGCCTAGAGTCATCATTCTGGAAAACGTGCCCGAGTTCGTCACATGGGGACCGCTCACCAAAGAGAACCAGCCCGACAAAAACAGGCAGGGCGAGACCTTCAAAAGCTTTGTAAATGCGCTGAGGTCTCACGGCTACTGTGTGAGCTGGAAAGAGCTGAGAGCCTGTGACTACGGAGCGCCCACCATACGCAAACGGTTTTTCCTTATTGCCAGATGTGACGGCAGACCGATAGTGTTTCCTGAGCCGACCCATGGCGAGGGCAGACTGCCTTACAGAACGGCAGCGGAATGCATTGACTGGAGCATACCCTGCAAGTCGGTATTCGGGCGCAGAAAAGGATTAAGACCAAACACATTAAGACGGATAGCAAAGGGACTTGACAAATTTACGATAAAGGCAGATAAGCCGTTTATCATACCAACAGGCTATGGCGAACGTTCAGGACAGTCACCGAGAGTGAACAGTGTGGACAAGCCGTTAGGTACGATAGTATCAACAGTAAAGCACGCTGTTGTTGCGCCTTCCATTCAGAAATTCTATGGCGGTATAACAGGCAGCGAGATAAATGAGCCGCTTTCAACGGTAACCGCCGTAGATCACAACGCTTTGCTTGCTCCCTCGCTTATTCAGTATCACAGCGAGACTTCTTCACATGAAGTGCGAGGTCAGGCGATAGACGAGCCTATAATGACGGTGGACGCTTCGCCGAGATACGCCCTGACGGCGGCGTACATAGTTAAATATTATTCGGGAGATAATTATTCGGCGGTGAGCGAGCCGCTGCACACCATAACTGTCAAAGAGCGCAATGCCCTTGTGGAAAGCCATCTGTGCATACTCAGAAACGGTCAGGACTGCAAGCCGCTGACAGAGCCGCTGCCTACCGAATGCACAAGCGGAGGTCATTTTGCGGAAATACGAACGAGCATAAGAAGATATCCTCCGAAGCAGGCTTCACAGCTTGGCAACTGGCGCAAGGTGAGGGTACTGCTCAATAAATACTGCGGCTACAGCTTAAAGCATAATGAGATACTGCTTTTGGCGATAGGCGGAGAAAACTACTACATTGACGATATCGGCATGAGAATGCTGGAACCGAGGGAGCTGTATAATGCCCAGGGCTTCCCGAAGGATTACATTATCGACCACGACTACATGGGCAATGAGTACAGCAGGACTAATCAGGTTGCACGCTGCGGAAACGCAGTGCCGCCGCCTTTTGCCGAGGCTCTTGTGAGGGCAAATTTGCCCGAGATGTGCGGCAGGAAGATAGAGAGCATAGAGAGCGAGGAGCTGCCATGAAAATATACGTAGACGAGCTCAGGCTTTACACCATGATGAAAAAGCAGGGCATAAAGAGCTATAAGCAGCTGGCAGAGGAGTCGGGGCTGAGCGTGAACACCCTGTGGTGTGCGCTGAACAAAAAGCACGCCTCGCTGAACACGGTGTATCTGCTGGCTGACAGGCTGGGGTGTAAGATGGAGGATATTATTTTTGTGGAGTGGTAGGTAATACAGGAGGAAATGTAAAAATGCGTGAGATGATTTTCAGAGGGATAAGAAAAGACAACGGCAAACGGGTAGAGGGCTATTACCTCTGCCTGCACCACCAGCAGCCTGATGATACGGAATTGCATATCATCGTTGATGAGCACGGCGGGTATAACCCTGTTGACCCCGAAACGGTGGGAGAGTTCACAGGGCTGACGGATAAGAACGGCAGGAAAATTTTTGAGGGGGATATTATAGAGATCGTCGGTGAAGATGCTCGCAGCTTTGTACGTTATGACAGCGTGGAGACAGAGTTTTACATGACTTTTGACGATGCATATTTTGGGCTTGGACGTGATTCCATGAGCAGGGAAATTGAAATCATTGGTAACATACACGACAACATTGATCTGCTTGAAAGGGAGTGAGAAAATGAGACCGATTAATGCTGATGCGCTTAAAAATGGCATAAAACAGCAGTTTTGTCTTGCTTGTAGTAGTGTTTACCCAAATGAGAGGTGCGGAGCTTGTGACACAGCTGAATGTTTGAGGTACATAGATAACTCATTAACCATTGAGGCTGAACTTGTTAAACACGGGCGGTGGCTTGTGAGGGAAAAAACTGAGCTTGTGCCAACAGGTAAATTTGCTGTCTCGGAAGGACATATACTTAGCAAGACAAGCAACGACAAGCCATTTAGTCTCAATGATGCACATATAATAAGGCTGCGAAAACATAAGGTAGTAAGAAAACCGTATTGCTCAATATGCGGTTCATATGGAGACGATGAATATGATAAAACGCCATATTGTCCTTACTGCGGCGCAAGAATGGA
>ERZ842401.4522-NODE-4522-length-16122-cov-22.570922_pt1 | contig 16122 bp, 10 predicted proteins | sample MGYA00521270_ERZ842401 | MGnify/ENA primary metagenome ERZ842401 (study PRJEB31892, sample SAMEA3878208) | bioreactor metagenome | biome: Moose rumen | place: Sweden | collected 2011-10 | study: EMG produced TPA metagenomics assembly of the PRJEB12797 data set...
ATGTAAAGATGATAACCACAGCCTTGTAGATGGCAAAAAGGAAGGCCGCAAGATACAGGTAAGGTATGACTTTCTGCCATCCCTGCTGGGTGTTGGCGATTATACCGTAGACCATCATAATCACAACAGGGACAATAGCCAATGCTGCAATTCCATATACTATCTTTTCTATTATTTTGAAAAGCTTTACCATAACTTATACGCTATACAAGAATGATTATAAATCCAGACTGTTCTCTTTGAGTAAGAAGTCGAAAAGACCGATTGTGAGTATTCCCTCCTCGTTTCGACGTGGCATGATGTGGTCCTTCACAATAATCACCTTCTTGAAAGAGTCATTGATGTTCGTCAGAGAACGAGACTCCTGTATTTCCTTTTCTCTGTCAGGTATAGACAATGCCGACTGCACATAGTATTTCTTGCTTCCAAGACTGGCGATGAAGTCCACTTCAAGTTGAATACGAACCCACTTGCCATCCTTGTCTTGCTTCTTTATCTCCACCATTCCAACATCTACACTATAGCCACGTGTGATAAGTTCGTTGTAGATGATATTCTCCATGATGTGCGTCTCTTCCTGTTGGCGCATATCGAGGATAGCATTTCTCAAACCTATATCGGAGAAATAGTATTTGGATAGTGTGTTGATGTATTTCTTACCTTTTATATCGTAACGTATAGCTTTGTTCAGCAGGAACGATTCGGACAGGAAGGTGAGGTAATTGGAAATCGTCTGACTGCCTATGCTTACATTCTTAACACTTTTGAAAGTATTCGATAATTTTGTAGGATTGCATGGAGCACCTATAGATGATGCCAAAATAAGCACCAACTCACGCAGTTCATTGTCATTCTTGATTTTATGCTTCTCAATAATGTCTGCGAGATATACAGTTTCAAACAAGTCCTTCAGATAGTTTATCTTTTTTTCTTCGGTCTCAAAAGATTGGATGAGCGGCAGACCACCATAGGTGTAATATTCACGCCATGCATCTAATTTGTCACCGCCAACGGCAGAATAAAACTCTGCGAATGAGAGTGGATTTATATGAATGGTCTCTCCTCGACCACGAAACTCCGTTGGAATATCTGATGACAGGAAGTGAGAGTTGCTGCCTGTTACGTAAGTGTCGGCATTATCAATATGCCGGAAACTATTCAGTACATCAACAAATTCATCCATCAACTGAACTTCGTCTATAATGATGTAGTATAGCTCCTTGTCCTTGATTTTGTCATGAACATAATGGAGCATCGTGTCTGGATTTCTCAGCTCTTTGTTCATGCGGTCTTCAAGGTCAATGCGGATGATGTGGTCATCAGCCACCCCATTATCTAATAAATAGTGATAGAACAAGACGTTCAGCAGATACGACTTGCCACATCTGCGGATTCCTGTTACCACTTTGATAAAGCCATTCTGACGGCTTTCTATCAACTGCTTTAGATACCTGTCTCTTTTTATCTCCATCATTTGCATTATATTTTTGCCAGTATTGGCAACTTTTTACAGTGCAAAGGTAATGATTTAAATCCTATTGCACAAGGTTTACATTAAAAATCTGCCAATTATGGCGATTTTTTAATAAGCCAGCGCAAATTTTGGCTTGCTATCACATATGTAAGATTGTGCTATAAGTCCAAAAATAATTATTACTGTCCGCCAATCTTTCGTCATTAGAATAAAATAAGGGCTGATACCAGATTCGGTGTCAGCCCTTATCAACTCCTGTGTTACAAAGAGTTGGGATGGGGATGTCTATGTTTAGCGGACAGTAATAATAAAAAATAAAAAGAGTTTTATTTGGTTTTGCTCTCGTTTTTTTGTAACTTTGCACAAAGGCTTCGAGTATGCACAAAATGACTTGAAGCTGGCATCAACTATCAAAAGGTATCGTTAACCTGCAGGTTTTCATATAAGAACTTGCAGGTTGACAAATAAAAACCTGTAGGTTTACAAATGAAAACCTGCAGGTTTTTAATTTCATACCATTGAGTTTGTCCCTCAATTCCTATGGTCTGGTCCCATGATTCCTATCCTTTCATCCCCTAATTCATACTCCTTCACCTCTTTATTTGCGTGTTCTCATCCTATGACTCACGCTGATTATCGCATATTTCGTTTCCTCTGATTCATACCTGTTTCTTCATCAGACGACAACACAAAAAGCCTTTGTTTCGCACGCATATAGCAATCCTTATAGCCTTGTGTTTTCCAACGTCATATTCAAGGGCGTAGGCTTTGCCGCTTGGCTTGTCCAAGAACTTGTGAGAGTGAGTTCCTGAACTTATTGCGGTTGTCTCAGAACTTTCTTTGCTTCCATCATGAATGGGGATTATCCCCAAGCTATGTAAAAGATAATGGCGGTAAAGTTGGCGGTAAAAATGGCGGTAATGTCCCTAGCTTGTCCCCAGCTTTGTCACAAGTCTTTCACAAGTCTTGTCACAAGACGAAGAAAAGGATGCAAGTATTGATGCAAAAGATGCAACCTCCAGTTCAAAAGTTGCAACCTTGAATGAAGAGGTTGCAAGTTTAGAGCCAAAGGATACAAAAGTGAAGAAAAAGACATAAAAGTGATTATATTTTACAGAAAAGATGATTTTCCTTCGTTATTTCGTGGGAAATTAGCTAATTTTGTACGCGTCAATTATAATAAGGTACAACCTCAGCACAATAAGAATGGAAAATAGAATCAAAGTAGTTCTCGCAGATAAGAAGAGAACAAACAAGTGGTTATCCGAGCAGTTAGAGTGTGCACCGACAACCGTGAGTAAATGGTGTACCAATGCCAGTCAGCCACCTATGGAGACATTCGTCAAGATTGCAGAACTCCTCGAAGTCGATATAAACGAATTGTTGAGGATAGAAAAGAAGTGACCGTCTTAGAAGCTACCTTTAAGCTGATAATAATCATCCCCGCCAGAGATACAGAACCATAGCAGAGGAGTAGCAATCCGCCGTCGTTCGAAGGTCGTAGCAAGGTCGTAGATAGACGTAGGATAGGCGTTTGATAGTCTTTCGATAGGATAAGAAGTAAACAGAAGAATAAAAACAAAAAAGAAGATATGATTGCATTTATTGATACAGAGGTGAATCCGCAGACGAAGAAGGTGGCGGATTACGGAGCAGTTAGGGAGGATTGTGCCGTGTTGCACTCTCATTCCAAGGCTGACTTCGATGCCTTCGTGTCAAAATGTGATACGGTTTGTGGACATAACATCATCAATTTCGATCTGAAATATACTTCATTGAGGGGTAATCCGACTATTGTTGATACTCTGTTTCTTTCACCACTGTTGTTCCCTAAACGGCCCTATCATCATTTGGTAAAGGATGATAAGTTGCAAGTGGATGAACTGAACAATCCGGTGAATGATTCGATGAAGGCTCGTGACCTGCTGAATGATGAGGTGTCAGCTTGGAATCAGTTATCGGGAAATAGGCGAGAAATCTACTATTACCTACTGAACAAAACGCAAGAGTTTGGAGGTTTCTTTAAGTATATCGGATATTCGCCAAATATTAGTTGGATATCAGCCATATTTGCATCCAAACCAGATTTGAGGCTGTTGATTCTAAAAGAATATGATGGGAAGGTGTGCAGTCATGCAAACTTTGAGACCTTGGTCAAACAGTATCCAATAGAGTTTGCATATAGCTTGGCTGTAATCGGTGCTGATGACATCTTTTCTATCACTCCGGCATGGGTGATACGGAATTACCCACAGGTGGTGAATGTAATGAATATGCTGTGCAATACGTCTTGTGGTGATTGCAAGTATTGCCATCAGCGGTTAGATGCCCACTACGGCTTAAAGGAATTCTTTGGTTATGATGAGTTCCGTATTTTTGATGGCGTTCCTATGCAACAGCAGGCAGTAGAATCTGCTATTCGAGGAGAATCCTTGCTTACAATATTTCCTACAGGTGGTGGCAAGAGTCTCACATTCCAATTGCCTGCTTTGATGGCAGGACGAAATACACACGGTCTTACTGTGGTTATTTCGCCTTTGCAGTCGTTGATGAAAGACCAGGTGGATAATCTAGCTGCTCGTGGTATTAGCGATGCGGTGACCATCAACGGGCTGTTAGATCCTATTGAACGTGCAACGGCTATAGAACAGGTGGCTGATGGAACTGCCAATTTGCTATACATCGCTCCTGAAATGTTACGCAGTAAGACCATTGAGCGTCTGTTGATGGGGCGTAATGTAGTACGTTTTGTAATAGATGAGGCACACTGCTTCTCTGCATGGGGCCACGATTTCCGTGTGGACTATTTGTATATCGCTGATTTCATTCGCCAGTTGCAGGAGAAGAAACATTTGGAACAGCCCATCGCAGTTTCTTGTTTTACAGCGACAGCCAAACAAAAGGTAATCAGTGATATTTGCGACTACTTCAGAGCAAAGTTGGGTTTGGAACTGAGGGTGTTTGCCGCCAATGCAGAGCGTAAGAACCTTCGCTACTCCGTGCTTCATGCTGATACGGCTGATGAGAAATATAACCTTCTTCGCTCATTGATTCTTGGGCATAATTGTCCCTCGATAGTATATGTGTCACGTACCAGACGTACTCGAGAATTAGCACAGCACTTGGTTAACGACGGCATAAGAGCTTTGCCATTCAATGGAAAAATGGAGCCTGCTGAGAAAGTAAAGAACCAGAATGCTTTTATGAGTGGCGATGCTCAGGTGATTGTAGCCACTTCTGCATTCGGTATGGGCGTTGACAAGAAAGATGTGGGATTGGTAGTACACTATAACATTAGCGACTCGTTGGAGAACTATGTGCAGGAGGCTGGTCGTGCAGGAAGAGACCCACAAATGCAGGCAGAATGCTATGTACTATTTGCAGATAGTGACCTCGACAAGCATTTTATTCTCCTCAATCAGACAAAACTGAGTATAAGTGAGATTCAACAGGTATGGAAGGCCATTAAAGATCTTACAGCCAAACGCGATAAAGTTAGTTGTTCGCCATTAGATATAGCACGTCAGGCTGGATGGGGAGACGAAATAGACGATATTGAGACTCGTGTTAAGGCTGCCATAGCAGCACTTGAGGATGCAGGATACATTCAGCGCGGCAGTAACTCACCACATGTGTTTGCAACAGGCATTGTCGTAAAGAATATGGATGAGGCTCGTCGCAAACTGATGGTCTCACCTCTCTTTGATGAACAGTCGCGTGAGGAAGCAGCGCGAATTATCAAATCGCTTATCAGTGCCCGTGCTACAGCAGAAGGTAGAGGAGCGGAGGCTGAGAGTAGGGTGGACTATCTTGCTGATATTCTTGGAATGAACAAGGCAACTGTCATCAGGAATATTAATCTGATGCGCCAAGATGGCTTGTTGGCTGATAGTCGTGATATGCAGGCATGGATTACTAAGAGTACAACGGTGAGAAACCTTGATGCTATGCTGCGACTTGAACAATTTATGTTACAGCAATTCTCAGAAGAGTCACGCCGGTTTAGCTACAAGGAACTGAATGAAGAAGCTCAGAAGGTAGGCATGAATTATTCCAATGTTAAGCGGCTGAGAATGTTGCTTCACTTCATGACGCTGAAAGGATATATCTATAAGCAAGAGCACAGCATTACAGGTTACGTCAACGTGCGGCTTCAATCTACCAAAGAGGTAACAAAGAACCGATTCGAACGACGGATGGATATTAGCAGGTTTATTGTTGATTGTTTGAGTGCTCAGAAGGATGATACTAAAGACACGACACTTGTTAACTTCTCTGTTGTAGAGCTACTCCAACAATTCATTACCAGTCGTCAAGAAACGATATTTTCAGACAATGAAAAGCCCACAATCGCTGATGTTGAGGAAGCATTGCTATATCTTACCAAAACAGAACAGATGAAGATAGAGGGTGGATTTCTAGTTATCTATAATACCATGCAGATAGGCCGTCTCGTTGCTACACGTACACGATATGGTAAGGAACAATACCGATTGCTAGACGAATTCTATAAGCAGCGAATCCGTCAGATACACATTGTTGGTGAATATGCCAACCTGATGGTTCATGACTACAATGCAGCACTTCGTTTTGTCAATGACTATTTTACAATGGATTTCCGCAAGTTCATCAATCAGTATTTCAAAGAAGAACGACGTGCACAGATAGATCTAAATATCACTCCTGCCAAATACAATAAACTTTTTGGTGAACTCTCCAATCGTCAATGTGAGATTATTGATGATAAAGAGTCGAAATATATTGTGGTGGCAGCAGGACCAGGAAGCGGTAAGACGCGCGTGTTGGTGCACAAGTTGGCATCACTGCTTCTGCTTGAGGATGTAAAACACGAGCAACTACTGATGCTTACGTTCTCAAGAGCTGCAGCTACCGAGTTTAAGAAACGACTCATAGATTTGGTCGGTAACGCTGCGCACTATGTGGAGATTAAGACCTTTCACTCCTATAGCTTTGACCTTATCGGTAAACAAGGAAATTTGGATGAGGCAAAAGATGCGGTAAGACGTGCTGCAGAGATGATAGAAAATGGCGAGGTAGAAGCATCTAAGATAGCCAAGAGCGTGCTTGTCATTGACGAGGCTCAGGATATGGGAAAGGATGACTTCCGATTAGTTCAAGCTCTGATGCACCAAAATGAAGAAATGCGAGTCGTAGCAGTTGGTGATGACGACCAGAATATCTATGGCTTCCGTGGTTCCGATTCAAGATACATGCAGTCGCTCGTTGAGCAAGATGGTGCGAAGTTGTACGAAATGACAGATAACTACCGGTCTGCGAAAGCTGTTGTTGATTGTGCCAACCGCTATGTACTGCGGATTCCTGGTCGTCTGAAACATACTTCCATCAAATCTGCAATAGGAGAGGAAGGCAAAGTGATGGCCTTGAAGTCGCTTATGGATGCTGAAATTAAAGTAGAAGGAAGTACCGCAATACTTACACGTACTAATGAAGAAACGATGCAGGTAGCCTACGAATTGGAACAACGTGGCCTTCATGCTACCGTTGCACAGTCAATGGGAGGCTTCCGTTTTGGTAATCTTGCAGAAGTGCGCTATTTCCTTAAACAACTTGGAGGAAAAGACGATGTTACCATTTCGAAAGAAAAGTGGAATGAGGCCAAACAACGTACGCTCGAAACATACGCCTCAAGCACTTGTCTGAACGTCATAAAGCATTTCTTTGCTGATTTTGAGGAAACTCGGCAGGTATATTATCGCAGCGATTTGCGAGAATTTATCTTCGAGTCGAATATTGAGGATTTCATTGCTACTGATGATAAGTCGGTGTTTGTAAGCACCATCCACAAAGCAAAAGGACGTGAGTTTGATAACGTGTATCTCTTGTCGCCAATTCCAGACGGAAGGGATGTCAACGATGTGCGAGCCTATTATGTGGGGCTCACTCGCGCAAAGCAAAACCTTTACCTTGTTACAAATCCTCCCACTGAGTATTCTTCTATATCAATAGCTTTAAACATGCACGATGTTATCCTTGATTTTTTTAAGGGACGCAAGGATATTGTGCTTCGACTTAGAAGTGGTGACAACCTGCAATACAAAGACGGATATTTGCTGAGTGAGCAAGAAATCAATATTGCAGCTTTGTCAGCATCTGGCAAAGAAAAACTGAAGGCATGGAAGGATAAAGGTTACGAAGTGACAAGTGCAAAGGTCAGTTATACACTGGCATGGAAACCTCAAGACTCAAATATAGAATATGCTGTTTGTTTGGCCAATGTAATCTTGTCTAAAATAACAGAAGAAAAGAGAAACAATAACACCTTCAATTCGGATAATAAATACTTATAAAAGATATGGAATCGCTGTTCTTAACGAACTATTCAGAGCAAACATTCTTGGACAAAATAAAAAATAGTCTGAGAACGTGTCAGTCATTCTGCTTTTCAGTCAGTTTCATAAAAAGAGCAGGTCTCGTTTTACTATCGCAAGATATTAAGGCAGCCATTGAACGCGGTGTGAAAGGAAAGCTTATAACGACAACCTATCAAAACTTTACGGATGTAGAGTCTTTGAAATTCTTTTTGGGCCTGGCTAATCATCCTAACTTTGAGTGTCATCTTGATTATGATTGTTTCTATGATGAAAAAAACTACGAAAAGTATGGCTTCCATTCAAAAGGGTATCTATTTGATTATGGTGTAGAATCGGAGTTGATTATTGGTTCGTCAAACATCACGAGGTTTGCACTGCTGAAGAATATAGAGTGGGACATGATGCTTAGAGTCTCTATTGACGATGAAACTCTTCTGAATGCCAAAGAGGAATTTGATATTCTGTGGGAGAAAACCCTGCCGTTGGATATTGCTTTGATTAACAAATATGCCCAACGACTGAATTTCGCTATTGAACGTTGGGATATGGATTATGACTTGGCTTCACACGAGATTAAGCCCAACTTTATGCAAAGAAAGGCCCTGCGTGAACTGAATCGTTATAGAGCGATGGGACAAGACAAAGCACTCGTTGTTGCAGCTACGGGCAGTGGTAAAACATATCTGGCAGCCTTTGATGCGTTGAATTTCTCACCAGAGCATCTTTTGTATATTGTCCATGAAGGTTCAATACTTAAACGTTCTCTCTCTACATTCCAAACCGTATTCGGTGGAGATGTTTTCATGGGCGAATACACTGGCGATCGTAAGGATTTGGACGCTTCATTCCTATTCTCAACGAATGTTTCGATGTGTAGGTCATTGGAATTGTTTGACAAGAAACAGTTCGACTATATCATCATTGACGAATGTCATCATGCCGCTGCTGATTCCTACAAGAAAATCATTGACTACTTTGAACCGGAGTTTTTGCTAGGCTTGACGGCTACGCCTGAACGTATGGACAATCAGGATATCTATGGATTATTTGGAAACAATGTCCCATACGAATTGAGACTTCGTGATGCCTTGGTCAACGACTTGATTGTACCATTCAAATATTATGGTATACGTGACGACAGGGTGGACTTCTCTAAAGAAAATGAGCGTAGAATGATTTCACAGTTTGTAACTGAGGAACATTGTGAGTTTGTAGTGGAGCATATCGAGAAGCATCGTGTAGCCAACCAAAAACTTAAGGCACTGGCTTTCTGTAAGACAGTGTCACATGCAAAGATGATGGCTGAGGCCCTGGAACCATTTTATAAAACGGCATATCTGACGGGCAAGAATGATACAGGAGAACGCGTAAGAGCATACGAAGATTTACAGAGTGACAGAGAAGGCACTTTGGAGGTGCTTTGTGCTGTTGATATTCTTAATGAGGGTGTTGATATTCCAGGTGTGAATATGGTATTGTTCCTGCGCCCTACAGAGTCTTCAACCATCTTTATTCAGCAGTTGGGTCGTGGATTGCGAAAGTATGACAACAAGAACTATGTCCCAGTTGTGGACTTTATTGGCAACAATTATAAACGTAGCGCGCAGATTGCACTGGCTTTGGGTGGCTTGGCTCAAAAGTTTGTCATGGAAAAACGACTGCTAGTGGCATTGGTTAGGGATGATTTCAAACCTCTAGGATTAGAGCAATATGGCGTGGAAATCAATATTGATAGTCTATCGAAGGAAGAAATTTTGAACTATGTGGAGAACGAGAATTTCTATAGTCTCAAATACATGAAGCAAGACTACAATAACTTCAAGAAGTACATCAATTCTCCCACATATCCCAAACACATGGACTATCTGAACAGTGACAGCGCTCCTGATCTGCTAAAGTTCATGCAGATTAAGATAAGCAACAAGAAAACGAACTCATACTATGGCTTTTTGAAAGGCATTGAGGAAGAGAATTTGGTGGAGTTCAACGCTGAGCAAGAAAATGTTATTAACTATTTGTCAGGGTTGTTGCAACTGGTACGTCCCCATGACTATTTGATTTGCAAATTTCTGCTTGAAGGCGATCGCTCTATTAGTTTGATAGAAGAAAAGGTCAAGCGTGAAGTCCAGAATTATAATGAGGCAGAATTTTCCCACGCATTGAAATATTTGGCAAAGAGCCATACAGTTATTGCTGATGGCGATACGCTCAGCTTGGGATGTGAACTAAACAATGAGTTTAAAAATTATCTGGTAGATATTCTCGAATATGGCTTAACCAAATATAAAGCAGACTATGCTAATAATACTGGAATGTTTCTGCTTTGGAACAGCTACACAAAGAGTCAAGTTCAACTAAAAAGATGTGTAAATCCTGGTGATATTAATCCAGGTACATTCTATGGAACTGAAGGAGATGTTTATATTTTCGCTTCAATCAAAAAGGATTTGGTGGAAGGATTGGAACACCTTAACTACAAGGATAAATTCCTTGAGTCAAATCTGTTCCAGTGGGAGTGTAAGGCAAGCATAAGCGACAGGGATTTGAATTTGCTGAACACAAGTAAATGTGCTTATCTATTTATCCGAAAGATGGAAAGTGAAAACGGCATAACTCTACCATTTACATACGTTGGTATTGGCCATTTGGATAATCCAAGGCAATCTCAGAATGAAGAAAGTAAACGTACTTTTATCTTCGATATCCACATGGAGGAAGAGTTACCAGACTATCTACAATACGATTTTGGTTTGACAAATTAAGAAAAAGACTATGAATATACAATTGACATACAGACGGACAGGCAGGTTGGCGATGCGCATCGTTAAGAATGGCGATGTGCACGTGTCTGCTCCAATCGGCATGTCAGAAGAAGAAATAGAAGCGTTTATCAGTCAGCATCAAGAATGGATTGTGGAGGCAAGAAAGAAGACAGTTGAGCGGCAGAAACAGCGAATAGACTTCTTCAATCAACTACCGTTGACCACGAAGCCTCAAAAGGTAGAGGCAACGAAAAAGGTAAGAGCGTTGATTGAGCCACTGATGGAATATTATACGGAGCTTATAGGTGTCATACCGTCCTCTATCCGTTATAAGCCGATGATATCTCGTTGGGGTATGTTCAACGTGAAAGAACGTAGCATTTGCTTCTCTACATATCTGCTGTTGCTTCCAAATAGGTGTGTCGAGCATGTCGTGGTTCACGAACTATGTCACTTGTTAGAACCTAGCCATAATGTCCGTTTCCATGCGTTGATGGACAAATACTATCCAAAGTGGAGGGACGCACGAAAGGATAGTCGCAGGATAGCGAAGGGTGAACATGTCTGTAAATAATCTATTAGAGAAATATGAAGCATATAGAAGTCGTAGCTGCGATTATTCGAAAGGAAGACAAGATATTCGCCACACAGCGAGGATACGGCGAGTGGAAAGACTGGTGGGAGTTTCCTGGCGGGAAGATGGAGGCTGGAGAAACACCAGAGGAAGCTTTGAAGCGGGAGATTCGTGAGGAACTGTCGACGGAAATCAGCGTGGATGAATTCCTCTGCACGGTGGAATATGACTACCCTAAATTCCATTTGACCATGCATTGCTATCTTTGTTCACTGATGACAGATTCTCTACATCTGAATGAGCATGAGGCAGCAAAGTGGCTCACTAAGGATGAGTTGAATAGTGTAAAGTGGCTGCCTGCAGATGCGAAATTGATATCACATTTAAGATGTCTGAAGGAAGAGAGAAGATACGGAACTGAGCAATAGAGCAGAAATCGGAAACGTTATAAGAATAAAGTAAGACGAGATATGAGCGAAAAGCAGAAATATATTGACTTTGAGGCTTACGAACGTGTGGCAGAGCCACATAAACGTGAGCGGGTCTCGGCTTGGCGTACTGCAATAGGACTTCAAGACGTAGATGGGCTTCGTGTGTCTGACTATCTGAAGGAAATAGCAGTAAAGCACATTGAGGGTGACATCACCATCGATGAGGTGAGAGAACAGATACAATCTTATTATGTGAATAAGACTACACATGATGCTGACGATGCTGAAAAGGAAGAGGCTGACCGCGTGGCGGCAAACATCACGAAGTTGCTGAATGAAAAGTCATTTTCATTGACTCCTTTAGAGTTTTTGAACATCCATCGTCATCTATTTGAGGGCGTCTTTAAGCATGCAGGTGAGATTCGTCCCTATGATATCAGCAAAAAAGAATGGGTATTGCAAGGCGATACAGTTGTATATGGTCGTGCAGCAGACATTCATGAAGCATTAAAATATGACATACAGACTGAACGAGATTTTAGTTATAAAGGCTTGACTACAGATGAGATTATCTCACATGTTGTAGACTTTGTGACTTTATTATGGCAGAACCATCCGTTCCGTGAAGGAAACACGCGAACAACTGCTGTTTTTGTTATCAAATATCTCCGTTCTTGTGGTTTCAATGTAAATAACGAATTGTTCGCTGATAATTCATGGTACTTCCGTAATGCCCTTGTACGGGCCAATTATAGAAATCCCCAGAAGGGCATACAACCAGACAAGTCTTTCCTCGTAAAGTTTTTCCGTAATTTGCTGCTCGGTGAAAACAATGAACTGAAGAATCGATATATGCTGATTGGGTATAAGGATGACGAGAACGACACCCATACAAGTACCCGTACAAGTACCCATGCAAGTTCAATCGACATACAACCTTCTTCTGAGAATGTAAGGCGTTTGGTATTGGCAATCGGTAAAGAAGAAATGAGTGTGAAGAGCATGATGGAGGCTGTAGGTTTGAAGAACCGTCCGAACTTTATGGATTATTCTCTCACACCAGCAATAAGAGAAGGATTTTTGTGTATGAAGTATCCTGCCAATCCCCATCATCCCCGTCAACGTTATTTGCTGACGGTAAAAGGTTTGATGTTGTTGGACGGAAATAATAGTTAAGTACTCAATAAGTCAAAAGCATTTGTCCGACACTATCCAATAAATTTGGTAAGCTTCGGACAAATGCTCTTAATAGTAGTATTCATCGACTGACACCAATACTGGGGCTATACTTGTTCGGAAATTCCGAACATCTTAATTTGATGAGAATGATATGAAGTATAGCTTTTGTCCGACACTATTAGAAAAATTTGAATACCTTCGGACAAATGGTCAATCAAAAGCAGGCATCTCCAATTTGGAAACACCTGCTCATTATTATACTTTTGAGAATTTTGGCATTTTTCGGCGAGAAATCTTTGAGATTTTCGGCATTTTTTTGTCCTTTCCTCAAATCTTCGTACGTGTCCCTGTAAGCGTCCACCGTCCACCGTCCACTAAAAACTAAAAAAATATTAGGGGGCAAGGGGCAGGGAGCAGGGGGCAAGAGAATAGTGCTAAAAAAACGGGGGCAGAGCTTCCGAAAATTGAGTAAAAAAATAGCAATCGAAATCAAAAAAAAGAAGAGGTCATGTCACTTTTGACACGACCTCTTTTGATAGTGTTTTGTTATGTCTTTACCTATGCGTCTTATTTGACCTCCTCGAAGTCGGCATCCTGGATGTTGTCATCCTGCTTTGGCTGCTCCTGCTGAGTCTGCTGCTGTCCGGCATTCATGTCGGGACCTGGCTGAGGACCTGCCTGCTGGTACATCTGGGCAGAGGCGGCCTGCATGACTTGGTTGAGGTTGTTGATGGCGTTGTCGATAGCTGCGATGTCGCCATTCTTGTGAGCATCCTTCAGGGTCTGGAGGGCACTCTCGATACCTGGCTTCTGGTCGGCAGGAATCTTGTCACCGTTGTCCTTGAGGAAGTTCTCGGTGGTGAAGATCATCGAGTCTGCCTGATTGAGCTTGTCGATACGCTCACGCTCCTTCTTGTCGTTCTCGGCATTCTGCTCTGCCTCTGCCTTCATGCGGTTGATCTCGTCCTCGCTCAGACCGCTGGAAGCCTCGATGCGGATGCGTTGCTCCTTGCCTGTGGCTTTGTCCTTAGCGCTCACGTTGAGGATACCGTTGGCATCGATGTCGAAGGTTACCTCAATCTGAGGAACGCCGCGACGTGCCGGTGCGATACCGGTCAGGTTGAACTGTCCGATAGACTTGTTCTGTGCAGCCATTGGACGTTCGCCTTGCAGCACGTGAATGGTAACCTCTGTCTGGTTGTCGGCTGCCGTGGAGAATGTCTCGCTCTTCTTGCACGGAATAGTTGTATTTGCCTCAATCAACTTGGTCATCACGCCACCCAGGGTTTCGATACCCAGTGTCAGCGGTGTTACGTCGAGCAACACGATGTCGCCCACACCACCTTCCTTGTTCAGGATGGCTCCCTGGATAGAAGCACCTACGGCAACCACCTCGTCGGGGTTTACACCCTTTGACGGTTCCTTGCCGAAGTAGTTCTTCACGAGAGTCTGAACGGCAGGGATACGGCTTGAACCACCTACGAGGATGACCTCATCGATGTCGCTCGTAGAGAGCTTAGCGTCACGAATGGCATTCTGGCAAGGTACGAGGCAAGCCTGAATGAGGTCGTGTGCCAATTGCTCAAACTGAGCACGGGTCAGTGTCTTTACCAAGTGCTTAGGTACGCCGCCTTCGGCAGTGATGTACGGCAGATTGATCTCGGTAGTCGTTGTACTTGAGAGTTCAATCTTAGCTTTCTCGGCAGCTTCCTTCAGTCGTTGCATTGCCATCGGATCCTTAGAAAGGTCGATGCCTTCTGCCGCCTTGAAGTCGTTGACGAGCCAGTCGATGATGACTTGGTCGAAATCGTCACCGCCCAGATGGGTGTCGCCATTGGTAGAGAGTACCTCGAACACACCGCCGCCAAACTCCAGGATAGAGATATCGAAGGTACCTCCACCGAGGTCGAACACGGCAATCTTCATATCTTTGTTGGCCTTATCGACACCGTATGCCAAAGCTGCTGCCGTAGGCTCGTTGACGATACGCTGAACGTTGAGACCTGCAATCTGTCCAGCCTCCTTGGTTGCCTGACGCTGAGAGTCGGAGAAGTAAGCTGGTACGGTAATGACAGCATCTGTCACCTCCTGTCCGAGATAGTCTTCTGCGGTCTTCTTCATCTTCTGCAGGACCATAGCAGAGATTTCCTGAGGAGTATACTTCCGGCCGTTGATGTCAACACGCGGATAACCACCCTCGTTGACAACGGTGAACGGAACGCGCTCAGCTTCTTTCTTAGACTGCTCGTAAGTTTCGCCCATGAAACGCTTGATAGAGTAAACCGTGTTCTTCGGGTTGGTGATGGCCTGACGCTTGGCGGGGTCGCCCACCTTACGTTCGCCTCCATCTACAAATCCGATGACCGACGGAGTAGTACGTTTACCTTCGCTGTTAGCGATTACAACGGGTTCGTTGCCTTCGAAGACGGCAACACAACTGTTAGTCGTACCCAAGTCAATTCCAATAATCTTTCCCATAATTCTATTTTTTTAATTATTATTTTTCGTTATGTCGTTATTACGAGATTTTGTAAAATTAACAATACAAATGACGTGCCAAGAGAAGAGAGTGACATGGCTACTGACAATTTGGCAGATTACTTTTTTGCCATTATTCATTGCGGATTACAAAAATAATCATAACTTTGCGACAGGAAGTCCCCATAAGAGGAGAGCAGAAGAGACTGCGGTCTCAGTCTTTTATAAGGCTGGGGCTTTGGTATGGGGAAATCTCAATGGCACATGAGACACGTTCTGACTATACTAATGCTGACATTTGCAATGGTATCCTGCACGAGTCATCGGAAAGATATCCATTGCATATTGCCTGACGGTGTTATATTACATACAGGCGATGTTGTGTTTCGTTTGGGTGGTGGCTTGGAGAGCCACGCCGTGTTGTCTCTGGATGTGCATGGCAAGTATTCTCATGTGGGAATTGTGGTTGACACGATGGGGCGTAAGATGATAGTACACGCCGTGCCTGGTGAGCCTGACTTTGAGGGCGATTTAGATCGTGTCAAGCTTGACGATGTGTCGAGGTTCTTCTCCTCACTCTATGCGAACCGTGGTGAGGTGATGCGTATGTCAGACAGTGTGGTTGCTGGTAACGCAGCCCAGAAAGCGTTGGAGTTGTTTCGCAGGAATGTGCTCTTCGACGATGATTATGATGTTGGTGATACAACCAGAATGTATTGTACGGAGCTGGTGATGTATGCGTATAGTCGTGCAGGAGAGGAACTGGTGACAGTCAGCCCCCATCACATCTCCCTTCCATTGTTGTCAGCAGATATTTAGGGTCACCTGCATAACCACGTGTGAGTGTACACTAAAAGTGTGTTTTTTTTCG
>ERZ842401.4523-NODE-4523-length-16121-cov-7.623989_pt1 | contig 16121 bp, 13 predicted proteins | sample MGYA00521270_ERZ842401 | MGnify/ENA primary metagenome ERZ842401 (study PRJEB31892, sample SAMEA3878208) | bioreactor metagenome | biome: Moose rumen | place: Sweden | collected 2011-10 | study: EMG produced TPA metagenomics assembly of the PRJEB12797 data set...
TCATCATTATGCTGGCGCATTTTTTGGGCACCAAGGTTATGCTCTATGCGCAGGGCATTGGTCCGATTATTGGTCATGTAGCAGAAAGGGCTATGCGGTTTTTAGGCAATCATGTGGACTTAATCACTGTCCGGGACGAGGGCTCCCTGCGGGAACTTGACCGGCTGGGGATTCATAAAACCATTATCGAATGTACAGCCGACCCGGTGCTGGCCATTCATCCGGTGGGGAAGGAAGCAGGGCGTGCCATATTCAAAGCCTATCAGGCGGATGGTGCCAAGCCTGTATTGGGCATTTCTGTGCGGGAATGGCAGGGCTGGCGCCACTATAAGGAAGTGCTCGCCGAGGTTTCGGATATGGTGGTGCGCGAGCTTAATGCCCGTGTGGTCTTTATTCCCATGCAGTTCCCGGATGATGTGAAGGCGGCGCAGGCCATTGCTGCGCTCACGCATGAGGAATGTACGGTGCTCAAGGATGAATATACCACCAGTGAATTCCTATCGCTGGTGGGGAATATGGATTTGATGTTGGGCATTCGCCTGCATGCGTTGATTTTTGCCGGCGTAATGGGCGTGCCGATGCTGGGGATTTCTTATGACCCCAAAATAGATCGCTTTCTGGCCTCGATTGGTGAGGAACCCGTAGGCAATCTCAAAGATGTTACGGCGGAAGAACTTATGGCAGAAATCCGCCGCAAGTGGAATGACAAACAGACGTTCCGGCAGAAAAATGGCGAACTTCTCGCTAAATTGCGGGATATGGCTGCGCATAATGCCGAGTTAGCTGTGAATTTAGCACATAAATAGAAAGAGAGCCTTCCCTGGCACGGGAAGGCTTTTCTAAATGGTAAGGAGGAAGCGGCTTTGCCCAAAAAAAATAAGTATATGACCATTGAGCACTTGCGGGATTTGCGGCAGAATCATGCTGCCTGGCGCCTGCTTAGGGCTGACTACGCTCCCCTGGCAGCGGCATTTTTCTATCAGGCTTTTATCGGGCCGAAACGCCGGGGAATAGAGGCGCAGGAACTTTTAGAAGCGCTGGACATGTTCCTCTATGACTGCGACAGGCAGGCGGGAGAATTTGCCCGTTCCCCCAAGGATTATCTGGAAATGTGGGCGGATAACAGCTATGGTTGGCTGCGTAAGTATGAATACCATGGTGACTGGTACTACGATTTGACCGCGCCCGCGCAAAAGGCGGTGGAATGGCTGGCAAGCCTGTATAAACAGGATTTTATCGGGACGGAATCGCGTCTGCGTACTGTGTTTAACCTGTTGCACGAAATCGCGCAGGAAACGGATACCAATGCCCAGCATCGTCTGGCTTATTTGACCAGCCAGCAGGAAAAAATCGCCGCTGAAATCAAGGCCATTGAAGAAACCGGCGAAGTGCAGCCGCGGCTGGATGACGTGCAGGTAAAGGAACGCTTTTTGCAGGCTGAGGCTACGGCTACGGCTATTTTGGCCGACTTTCGTGAAGTGGAGGAAAACTTTAGGGAACTTACGCGCAAGGTGCAGGCGGATGTGGTCAAATGGACACGAGGCAAAGGGGAACTTTTAGAAAAGATTTTCAGTGAAAGCGACATTATTCGTAACTCTGAACAGGGCCGCAGTTTTATGGCCTTCTGGCGTTTTTTGATGCTGTCTCAGCAGCAGGATGATTTGCGAGAGACGCTTTCGCGGATAGAGAATACCGAAGTCATTCAAAAAATAAGTCACGAGCACAGTCTGGCAGATATTAATCGGGAATGGGTACAGGCGGCGGCAGCTGTCCAAAAGACCCTGGCACACCTATCGGCTCAATTGCGCCGCTACGTGGACGAGGATTATCTGCGGGAGGAGCGCAGTATCTATCAGCTCATTCAAAAAATCGAGAGCAAGGCTGTGGACGGGCGCGGCAAAATTCCCGCCGGGACGGTTATGGAGATGGATACGCTGCCGAAGATACAGCTGCCTATGGAAAGACGGCTTTTTGCACCACCTAAAAGAACGCGGCTGGACAGTCCGGAACTGGTGGCTGGTGACGGCAGTCATGGCAATATTGAAGCCATCTTCGACCAGGTGGTGGTGGACAAAGAAAAGCTGCGGGCTAATGTGGCGGATTTACTGGCGCAGCGGGAGCAGGTTACTTTGGCGGAAGTTTTGGCCGTTCATCCTTTGGAACTAGGACTGGCTGAACTATTAGGGTATATGGTACTGGCAAGTCAGGATACTGCGGAATTTACAGAAGACAGGCTGGACAGGATTGTCTTTGAGCGGGATGGCCGCAAGTTATTGGCCATATGCCAGCAGATTACTTTTCGGAGAGGAGCGGAATATTTTTGAGCATCACAGAAGAAATGATTGAGCGTAAGGAAGAAAATTTTTCCCGAGCGGCGATTATGCTGTTAAAAGGCATTGTGAGCCGAGGCAGGGATGAAGTCCTCTGGCAGACGCTTATTCGTGACAGAAGCGCTCTGGAGGATTATTTCCGGCGCATTGGACTGCTCCTGATTATTGATGAGGTGGATGAGTATGCTTATCTGAAACAGGAAGAAGCAGCAGCGCTTCCCAGATTAGTGCAGCGCTATCCGCTGAGTTATCCTGTGTCCATGCTGCTTGTGCAGCTTAGAAAAGCGTTAGGTGAGCAGGATACTGTAAGTGGTACAAAGCTGGTGATTTCTTTTGAGGACATTATGCGCCGTATGGAGCCTTTCTTGCCCGTGCCCGGCAATGAGATGAAATTCCGTCTGTCGCTGGAGCATACCATCAGTCAGGTTATCCAGCTGGGATTTTTGCAGAAACGAAAAGGCAGTGAAGATGAGTATGAAGTGCGGCCGGTGCTGCGCAGTTTTGTGGATGCCCAATGGCTGAGTGACTTCTATGAGAAACTGGCTGAGTATGAGAAATACGGGGAGAAACAGCATACGGAACAGGTTGTGGAGAATCCGGAAGGAAAGGAGGGGCTGTTAGATGAATCTGTTTTCCATGATTGATGGGGAAAAGAATGTTCCCCTGGGCTTCCGGTTGGAACGATTGGAAGTTTACAACTGGGGAACATTTGACAGCAGGGTATGGTCATTGGAATTAAATGGAGAAATGTCACTGCTGACCGGTGATGTGGGCTCGGGCAAGTCAACTCTGGTGGATGCCTTGCTGACCCTTTTGGTTCCGCCGCGCAAAGTGACCTACAACAAGGCGGCAGATGCCAGCGCCAAGGAGCGCAGCCTGACTTCGTATGTGCGGGGCTATTATGGTCAAAAGCGTACGGAAAATGGCGGCGGACGACCGGAAGCCCTGCGGGATAAGAATAAATACAGCGTGATTCTCGGCGTGTTTGCGGATAAGAATTTTGGCCGCACGGTGACGCTGGCACAGGTGTTCTGGTTCCCGGAGGAATCGCTGAATTACCCCAAGCGCTTTTATGTGCTGGCGCAAAAGACGCTTTCCATTACGGAGCGCTTTTCGCAGATAGGCGGGGATATGCGGGCCTTCCGCAAGGCATTGGAAAAGGATGCCTTTATCAAGACCTTTGATGATTATCCGCAGTATGGTCATGAGTTCCGCAAAATCTTTGGCATTCGTCAGATACAGGCTATGGATTTATTCCAGCAGACGGTATCCATGAAGAAGGTGGACAGTCTGACCAGTTTTGTACGGCAGAACATGCTGGAAGTCCCGGAAACTGAACAGGAAGTGGACCTGATGCTGCGTCAGTATCACGATTTGGAAGCTGCACATCAGGCCGTACAGAAGGCCAAGAAGCAGCAGAAAATGCTCCAGCCCATTGCAGCGCAGGGGGATAATTATGCTGAGGCCAGCCGGCAGCTGGGAGAAGCGCAGCTTATGCAGAAGGTTATCGGCAGCTGGTATGCTCAGCAGGACTATAAGGCCAGAGCTGAGCAGCTGTCTGCCATGGAGCCCCGTCTAAAACAGCTGGAAGACAACATCATGGCCCGGAATAAGGCCTTGCAGGAAAAGCAGGGCGAACTTACCGTGCTGCAAGGCAATATCGCCCGCAATGGTGGTGCGCAGCTTGACGAAGTGCGTCATCAGCTGGAAAAGGCCACAGAGAAGAAAGTCCGCTGTGAGGAAAACAGAGATAGATTCCAGCAGGAACTGGCCACGCTTTCCCTGACTTTGCCGGTGGATGAGGAAGAATTTGCCCGGTTACAGGCAAAGCTGGCCAAATGCAAGCAGGACATTGAGGAACGCGAGGATGAGCTGAATGCTGAAGCCAGCACCATGAAGGCCAATCGTCAGGAAACCGAGCAGGAAGAACGCCGTATACAGGCAGAAATTGACTCACTGGCGCAGCGCAAATCCAATATTCCGCAGAAATTTATCGCGGTGCGGGAAGAAATCTGCAAGGCGTTGAATTTGGCCGAGAGTGAAATGCCCTTTGCCGGTGAGTTAATCGCCGTGAAAGATGAGGAAGCGGAGTGGGAGGGAGCCATTGAACGGCTCTTGCGCAGTTTTGGCATTTCGCTTTTGGTGCCGGAGGCACATTATGGAGAAGTGGCAGATTGGATGGAACGCCATGACCTCAAGATGCGCATGGTTTATTTCCGCGTGCCGGCCTACGCTGAGCAGGTCAATGCCAATGTGTCTGAGGACGCCGTGTGCCAGAAACTGCAAATCAAAGAGGATAGTCCGCTGGCTTCCTGGCTGGAAACGGAACTATTGACCCGTTTTAACCATGTTTGCTGTGAGAGCATCAAGGAATTTCGGCAGGCGAAATTTGCCCTGACCAAAGCCGGTCAGGTAAAGACGGGCGGCAAGCGCCATGAAAAGGATGACCGTCACGATATTCATGACCAGCGCCATTATGTATTGGGCTTTTCCAATCTGAAAAAAATTCAGGCCTTGCAAATGGAACGCGAGGACAAGCGGGAGGAGGTAAAATTTTTCCAGCAGAAGGAAAATAAGGCCAAAAAGGCGATTAAAGAGCTGCGCAGGCAAAGTGAGGCCATTGTTCGGGCAGGTGTAGTAACTTCCTTTGCGGATATACACGTAGAACACTGGCGTGAGCATATGGCTCGTTTGCAGGCACAGGTGGAGAAACTGCGGGCGGAAAATGATGTATTAAAAGAGCTGCAGGCGGCAGAGCAACAGCTAAAGAGTGAAATTGCCGAAGGGTTTAAGGCTCTGGATGACTATAAGACACAGCGCAGTCAGCTGGCTGAACGCATACGCATCCATAAGGAAGAAATGCTGATGGATGAAGAACTCTTAGCCGGTTCGGCAACGGAAGACCGGGAGAAAGGCTATGCGTTGTTGCAGCATTATGCAGCGCTGGCATTGGAAAAACACGGCAGCCCGCAGTTTGAACTGCAAAAGCGTACGATTCATCAGCAGACGTATATAAGCTGGTTGAATGAGCGTGTTAAAGCGGCTGCTGATGCCGTGAAAAAGACGGGTGAGCAGTTGGTGAAGGATATGACCGAGTTTCGGCAGGTATATCCGCAGGCGGCCAGTGAGCTTTTGGCCGAGCCGGAGGGCTATAAGGATTATGTGGCACTTTTGCGCCGCTTGCAGGAAGATGACCTGCCGAAATTTGAAAGCCGCTTTAACCATCTGCTCAGAGAAAACACCATTAACCAGATTGCGCTCTTCCAGACCCATTTAGAGGAGGCCTGCCATGAGATTCATGATCGGATTGCTTTGATTAATGATTCGCTGGCAGAAATCGACTATAATGAGGGCCGCTATATCCAGATTGAGTGCAATCCCGCCGTCAGTGATACCATTCAGCAGTTCCGCCGTGATTTGCGTGCTTGTACGGATGATGCGCTGACGGGGAATATGGATAACAGCTACAGCGAGGAAAAATTCCAGCAGGTGGCCAAAATTCTGGAACGTCTGCAGGGGAGGGACGGTATGACCGAGATTGATGCCCGCTGGCGCAGTGAGGTCATCGATGTGCGCAATTGGTTTGTCTTTGCAGCTGCAGAACTTTGGCGAAATCCGGCGCCGGATATGGACAAAGAATACGAGCATTATACCGATTCCGGCGGCAAGTCCGGTGGACAGAAGGAAAAGCTGGCTTATACAATTCTTGCAGCCAGCATTGTCTATAACTTTGGTCTGCGTGGGCGGCGTGCCGGGGAACAGTCCTTCCGTTTTGTAGTCATAGATGAGGCCTTCCTCAAAAGTTCAGATGAATCGGCCAGATTCGGCTTAGAACTCTTCCAAAAGCTTGACTTACAGCTTTTGGTGGTAACGCCACTGCTGAAAATAGCCACTATCGAGCCTTTTGTCAGCCATGTGGGTTTTGTTTATCAGCGGGATGAAGAACATAAGTCCTATTTGCGGAATCTCACCATAGAGGAATTGCAGGCTGAACGGACAGCTCATCAAAATAAATAACTTTTGACCTGATGTGTACGACAGGCGGCTTTTAGATGGACAAAAGCTGCCTGTTTTTTTATAAAACCTATAGGAAAAAGTATAGAATAAGCATTGGTGATATATATTAGAAAGATAATCTAATTATAGCTGAATAGTATAGATAAAATCTTTATATGACTATTATATATGGACATTTTAAAATTGATATTTTAATTTACACGAAAATAGCAATCAATTTGCCGATTTTGAATAAACTTTCCTAGTGCAAAAGTCCTAAACCTATGATATTGTTTAGCCTGTGTTGGGGAAGACACAGACTATAAAAACGTAAGAAAACTCGAGCGGCTGCCGGGATACAGCCAACGTAGAAAGGCATGTGAGGAAATGAGACTGAAAGACATTCGTATTGGTACTAAAGTTCTGATGCTGGTGGTTATCGGCATCCTTGGTATGGCTATTTTGAGCTTTTCGGGTTATCGTGCCATGAGCAAGGCCGGGGATGACCTTGACAACATGTACAATCGTAAAATGAAGGCAACCCGTATGCTGGGTGATGAAATCAATTACATGCGTATGATTCAGGTGCGCATTGTCAAGCATATCATCGACCCGAAAGATGAAAAAATCAATGCCTCTATTGATGAGGCCATGAACAATTATGAAGCGAAGTGGCCGGAGTATAAGGAACTCGGAATGCGCGCGGAAAAGGCTGCGGCAGAAATTCCGACCACGGAGAAAAAATGGGCCGAATACAAAAATGGTATCCATGAAGCCCGTAAACTGGCTGACGCAGGCAAGACGCAGGAAGCATGGACTTATTACAAAGGTGTAGAAGCCGGTGCAACGCAGGAGCTTTTAAAGAGTCTGGTCGCTCTGCAGAAGGTAGCAGACGACAATGCGGATGCCCTCAATGAAGAAATCGTTGCACGCAATGCCAGCATGATGACCATGATGATCATTACCACGCTCTTGTGTTTTGCCGTGCTGTTGGGGATTGCGTTCTTCATTGTGCGTGATATTGTAAACAATTTGAACAAAATGGTGCTGGAATGCAACCGCATGAAAGATGGGGACTTTAGACTTAATGGCAATTATGAGCCCCGCGGTGATGAACTGGGGCAGATGGAAGCATCCATGTATGACATGCGCAAAACGCTCAATAAGCTCATGCGTCATGTAAGTGAATCTTCTGAACATCTGGCAGCTTCCTCGGAAGAACTTACTGCCAGTGCCGGACAGGCTGCGCAGGCGGCAACGCAGGTAGCCCAGTCCGCTACGGAAGTTGTTGAGTCCGTGGAACACCAGCAGAAGTCCGTAATGGACAGTAATGAAGCAGTTCAGAGTGCCGAGGCCTCTGTAGAAGAAATCCGTCAGAAGTCCGATCAGGTAGAGGAAAATTCCAATGCCGCAGCAACGCGTGCCGAAAAGGGCAATAAGGCTATTGATGATTCGGTTCGTCAGATTAAGGACGTTGAGGAAACCGTTAAGGCTTCGGCTAAGATGGTAGACCGTCTGGGCGAACGCTCCAAGGAAATCGGTGAAATTGTCGATACCATGACGAGCATTGCCGAGCAGACGAATCTGCTCGCGCTGAATGCTTCTATCGAAGCTGCCCGCGCCGGGGAACATGGCCGTGGCTTTACCGTAGTAGCCGGTGAAGTGGGCAAGCTGGCACAGGAATCCAAAGATTCTGCGGAAAAAATCGCCAGAATCATCAAGGAGATTCAGGGAGATACGGAAGAAGCTGTGCTCTCCATGCGTACCGGCCGTGAAGCGGTGGTCGAAGGCGCACAGAGCGTAGAATCTCTGCGTACCATGTTTGTAGAAATCAATCAGCTGGTAGTCGGTGTATCCGGCGAAATCAGCCGTGTGACGGAATCCATCAATGCTATGGCTGATGCCACCAACAACATCGCCGGTGAAATGAGCGACATCAACAGCTACAGTGGCAAGGTGGCCAGCGAAATGCAGGCTGTATCCGCCGCTACGGAAGAACAGTCTGCTTCGGCAGAAGAAATTGCCGCAGCCAGCGAAGCACTGGCAAAACTGGCGCAGGATCAGCAGGAAGCACTTTCCAGGTTCCGCTTCTGATATTGTGCGTAAACAAAAAACAGCAGGCTGCGCTGGCAGCCTGCTGTTTTTTGTTTATTTCTTTTCTTTGCGTTCCTTGGCCCGCTTTTTAGCGGCTTCGGCTTTTGCTTTTACTTTGTCGTCAATTTTTTTGGCCTGCTGGTATTTGGCGTAATCTACACCCATGCTGGCCAGTTTGTGTTTGATGGTCATCATGGGATGGGACAGGAACATGCGCTTTTGGGTGCCGTTCATGATGGCCATGAATTCCTGAGACTGTTTGGCGCCCAGGCATTCAGCCGCGCGGTCACAGCGGTCACAGATGGGCTTGGTTATGCCATAGGGGCAGCGGCTCATCTTGGTCATAACCGTAGCAAGGAGTGCCGTACATTTGGGGCAGAGTTTATCACCCTTTGTATCGTGATGGCTGTGGCAATAAACACCGAAGGTCTTTCGGATATTGGCCTTTTCCTTCGGAATATTGTTTTTGATTTCTACCGGCTTGCGTTTGGGCAGAAAACGCGAAAAAATGCTCATTTTGTATCACCTTTCGATTATGGATATATAATACACTTCTTTATTTTAAAGGTATTTTAAAATAAAAGCAAGGGCGGGAAGTCTTGACCTATAGTTTATTTTTAGTATAATTTAAGATGTGAGATTGTATTTTGGTCATTTCAGACAGAGAATTGAGGGTGGAGAAAATAGATTTCTTGAAAACTAACGGTAAGATGATTACAAATATACTCGTTGTACTTCTGGTAGTGGTTGCTGTTTATACAAAGCTGCAGGAAAATGGCATGGATTCGCTGTTTAAGCTGACGGATTTGTATATACTGGCAGGAGGGCTTTTAGGCCTTCTGGTGATTCGCTTCTTCAGTAAGCGGAAAAAATAATTTCCTTCCGGATACAGCGGTGTTAAGGAGGCCAATATGGCAGACCAGCAGAGTGGGAGCCTCTCCGCAGATATGAGCGGACTGCAGGCACAGTCCCTGAAGAAAATTTTAAGCAATACCATTAGCACCATAGAGAATAATAAGTCCCAGATATTTGAGATCTATGAGACGGCCCGCTCCGAGGTGGAAACCAGTCGTAAGCTGCTTGAAGATTTGAAAGAACAGGCACGGAAGACCATTGAACGTGTGGATGAACTTGCCAAAGAGGAGCAGCGGGAGAAACAAAGACTGGTCAAGGTCAGCAGTAATTTTCAGAATTATTCTGAGGAAAAGGTGCGGGAAAGTTATGAAGCGGTGAAGAATGTTCAGGTATCTTTGGGCGTGGAACGGGAGAAGGAGGCAAACCTCCGCTCTCAGCGGGATAAGCTGGAAATCCGTCTGCGTCACCTGCAAGTCATGCTGGCTCAGGCTGAACATTTGGCACTGGCGGTAGGATCGGTGCTTTCCTATCTCAGTACGCAGGTCAATGGTGTAATCTGGAAAATTGAGGCCGTACAGAAAGAAAAATTTGTGGGGGCACGGATAATCAAGGCACAGGAAGAGGAGCGCTATCGTATTTCCCGTGAAATCCATGATGGTCCCGCGCAGGATTTGGCCAATCTCATCTTTCAGACGTCCATTGCGGAAAAACTGGTGGACTATGACCCGGATGAAGCCAAGCGTACATTGCAGGAACTGCGTCAGCAGATGCGGGATTGTCTGGGCAGTGTGCGGGAGGTCATCTTTGATATGCGGCCTATGGCACTGGATGATTTGGGGCTGGTAGCAGCGCTTAATCAGCTGATTGGCCGCATGGCATCCAGAGGGACGCTGGCAGTGGACTATTCCGTTGATGGCAAGGTTTACGATTTGCCCAAGCATGTGGAAATCGCTGTTTTTCGCATTGTGCAGGAGGCGGTTAATAATGTCTGCCATCATGCTGAAACGGACAAGGCAAAGGTACGTCTGCTTTACTCGCCCACGGCTTTATCGGTGTTGATTGAAGACACCGGCAAGGGCTTTGACCCGGATAAGAAGCCGGAGCCTGTTGATGAAAATGGTGAACCACTGCCGCCGGAGCTCATCGAATCCCATGCACACTTTGGCCTGATGGGCATGCAGGAACGAGCCAGAATTATTGGCGCCGAACTGAATGTCACTTCGGCAGTGGGCGAGGGCACCAGAGTGCATTTGCGTGTAGCGCTGCAACAGCCACAAGGAGACAGCAAAGACGTAAAAGTGATTAAGACGCCTGAAAAGAAAAAAGGCAGAGGCAGATGACAGAAGATAAACATTTTCGAGCGCCGGTGGCGGAGGCTATGAAGGCTTACGCGCAAGACGGCGCTCTCGCATTTCATACACCGGGGCATAAACAGGGGTTGGGGGCACATCCACTCCTCAGGGAACTGATAACTTCTCAGGGACTAAGAGAGGAAGTTTCCCTGATGGAGGAACTGGATGACCTCCATGAGCCCACTATGTGCATCCGGGAGGCGCAGGAACTTGCGGCGCAGCTCTACGGAGCCGATGCCGCTTATTTCATGATTAATGGTACCAGTGGTGCCATTCATGCCATGATTATGGGGACATTGAAGCCCGGCGACACGGTGCTGCTGCCGCGCAATGCCCATCGTTCCATGATTGGCGGTCTGATACTGGCCGGGGTAAAGCCTGTCTTTATTCAGCCCCGCATTGACCGGAAACTGGGCATTCCCATGGGACTGGAATTAAAAGACATTGAGAAAGCGGCAGACGAGCATCCTGAGGCAAAGGCGCTGCTGCTGGTATATCCGACCTATTATGGCGTGACGATTGACCTTCAGGCGGCAGCGGAGTTTGTCCATAGCCGCAGTATGTTATTGCTGGTGGATGAGGCGCACGGCCCGCATTTAAAATTCAGTGACCGTTTGCCTATGCAGGCACTGGACGCGGGCGCAGACATGGCCGCGCAAAGTACGCATAAAATCCTCGGGTCCATGACCCAGACCTCCATACTCTTGGCAAGAGCCGGACGCATGGATTTGGAACGGGTGCGCTCGGCAGCCAGCCTTTTGCAATCTACCAGCCCCAACCAGCTTTTGCTGGCTTCGCTCGATATTGCCCGCTTGCAAATGGCTGAACAGGGTGTTGAACTGGTAGGCCGGGCTGTAAGGTTAGCTGAAAAATTGCGGCAGGCCGTAAATGCGATTCCGGGACTGTGGAGTTTTGGTGCCGACTACCTGCCAGCCGGGGAAAGTCTGGACTTAACTAAAGTCACCGTAAGTGTCAGAGGGCTGGGGATTACCGGTGTACAAGCCGAGAGCATCCTGCGGCACGAGTATAAAATTCAGTGTGAGCTAGCGGATGCCTATAATCTGCTCTTTATCATTTCCTATGCAGATACAGATGAGCAGGTGCGTGTTCTGACCGGGGCTTTGCAGAAAATGGCTGCCCGGTTCGCTGACCGTGAGGAGTTAACGCTGCAGGTTGCCATTCCCCCGGTGCCGGCTTTGGGGATAAGCCCCAGAGCGGCTTTTTTTGGCGGGCAGGAGACGGTGGCCTTTGAAGATGCAGCAGGATGTATTGCTGCCGAGCAGATTATGTTCTACCCTCCGGGGATACCGATTCTTTCACCGGGAGATGAGATTGCCCCAGGGGCTCTTTGCTATATTCGGACTATGCAGCGCTTGGGACTCAAAGTAGTGGGGCCGGCAGATACATCACTAAAAACCATCCAAATTGTGAGGGATAATGACAAATGAAAGGCAAGTTAATCATAATTGAAGCCGGTGATGGCAGCGGCAAGGCCACCCAGACCAAGGCGCTCTATGACCATCTGCAGGCTGATGGCCACAAGGTACATCATATCGAATTTCCCGATTATACGGATGATTCCTCGGCGCTCGTGCGGATGTACTTAGGCGGAGCCTTCGGGGAAAAGGCCGCTGATGTGAATGCCTTTGCCGCGTCAACTTTTTTTGCCGTGGACAGATTTGCCTCCTATCAACGCAAATGGCGTGATTTCTATGAGGCTGGTGACATTATTCTGGCTGACCGCTATACCACCAGCAATATGGTGCATCAGGCCGTAAAACTGGTGGACGCGGATGAACGGGAGGCATTTCTGGACTGGCTCTGGGATTTTGAATTTGTCAAAATGGGGCTGCCGGTGCCGGATAAGGTGATTTTTCTGGATATGGCGCCCGAAGTGGCCGATAAACTGATTGCCGCCAGAGCAAAAGCAACGGACACGCAAAAGGATATTCACGAGCGGGATACGGATTACCTGCACCGCTGCCATCAGGCTTATCTGGAACTGGCAGCCAAATATAAATGGGATAAGGTGGTCTGTAACGACGGAAATTATCCACGGAAAATCGAGGATATTCACAAGGATGTGTATAACCTTGTGGATAAGTTATTAAACGAGTAAGGAGCATTTATGATAAAAGAAGTTTTGGTGGTGGAAGGTAAGATGGACGTCGTCGCCATCGATAAGGCCGTAGAAGCGGATTGCATCATCACCGAAGGGTTTAATCTCAAAAAGCAGGCTTTAAAAAATATCGAACAGGCATATAAAAAACGGGGCATTATCATCATGACGGATCCGGATTCTGCCGGTGAGCGGATTAGAAGTTATCTTACCAAGCGTTTCCCCGATGCCAAACATGCTTTTGTTCCGGTAGAAGAAGCCACGGATAATGACGATATCGGCATAGAGCAGGCAAAGCCTGATGCCATCCGCAAGGCTTTGGAAAAAGTCCGCACGATGAATTGGGAGCCGACCAACAATTTCAGCGGGGCAGATTTAATCGTAAGCGGCCTGTCCGGGGGGCGAGCGTCTGCCAGCCGCCGGGCAAAACTGGGCGCAAAGTTAGGGCTGGGGTTTGCCAATGCCAAGACGTTTTTGAAGCGGTTGAATCACTATGGTGTAACCCGTGAAGAATTTGAAAACGCTGTGGCGGAACTGGATGCAGAAACAAGGGAGGAACGTTAATGAGCGATAAAGCCATACAGCCGAAAATTGCCAGCCGGGAAGTAACGACGCATATCCTAAAGGCTTTTGGCCTGCGCATGAGTAAAAAGCTGGGGCAGAATTTTCTGATTGATGCAGGTATCGTACAGGGCATTGTGGATGCGGCGCAGATTGAAGCTGGTGACCGGGTGCTGGAAATCGGCCCCGGCATTGGTACGCTCACGCAGGGACTGGCTGAGGCAGGCGCTGATGTGACTGCGGTGGAACTGGATAAGAAGCTTCCTGCGGTGCTTTCGGAAACCCTTAAAGGTTACGATAATGTACGCATTGTGCCGGGCGATATTTTGAAAGTCAATATCCCCGAAATTATGGGGGATAAACCCTTCAAGGTAGCGGCGAATCTGCCGTATTATATCACTACGCCTATCCTGATGGCACTGCTGGAACGTCATCTGCCCATTACGCATATGGTTACGATGGTGCAGAAGGAAGTTGCCCTGCGTATGGTGGCAAAGCCCGGTGGCAAGGATTATGGGGCACTGTCGGTAGCGGTGCAGTATTACACCAAGCCGGAAATCGTATTGGATGTACCGCCGCGTTCTTTCATTCCTGCACCGGAAGTGGATAGTGTGGTGATTGCCTGCAAGGTGCGGGAAACGCCTGCTGTACAGGTTATGGATGAAAAAATGTTCTTCCGCGTGGTCAAAGCGGCCTTTGGTCAGCGCAGAAAGACTTTGGCCAACGCCCTGAAAGGCGGCGGACTGCCTAAGGAGCAGGTGCGTGATGCTATGGAACATGCTGGCATTGACCCGACACGACGCGGGGAAACGCTTTCCCTGACGGAATTTGCTAAACTTGCTGATGCATTTAGTGAGTTGGTTTAAGTCACCCTACGGGATTGGTTTATATCTATATGCTAAGGCGCCCGGTGATGGGTAAGCAGGCAGGAATGCGTTTTTTGCTGCGTATAAAATTTAAAAAGGATTTTCTTTGTGCATGGCGAAATATAAAATATGTTTTTCTGCAGGAAATAGAGGAGGACGATATTTATGACGTTAAAGAAGAAGGTCCTGACTTCGCTGTTATTGGGCGTCTTTGCTTTTACCGTTAATAGTGCTGAGGCCTGTACTACGACTATCGTGACCAAGGGGGCTTCTGCTGATGGCAGTGTACTGGTCAGCCATTCGAATGATTCTTATTCCAGCGATCCCAACATCATCTTTGTGCCGGCCAAAGACCATCCGGCTGGTGCTATGCGGGCGGTTTATCCTTCGGCTATTGCCTGGGATGAACTGCCGGATTACAATTGCTACGAAAGTCCCCGCCTAGTAGCACCGGAACGGGCACCGGGCTATAATCATCCGGACAAGAAGCAGACGAAGCCCTTAGGGCAGATACCGGAAGCAGCACATACTTTTGCTTATATTGACAGTGACTATGGCGTGATGAACGAACATGGCTTAATGCTCGGCGAATGTACGGATAATTCCCTGCATCTGGAATATAGCGAGCCGGGAGCGGGACGCGGCATCTTTTATGCTTCGGAATTAGGGCGGGTGGCTTTGGAACGCTGCCGTACAGCCCGCGAAGCAATCCACCTGATGGGCGGGCTTATTGATCAGTATGGGCTTTGGGGAACGGGAGAAACCCTTTTGGTTGCCGATCGGAATGAAGGCTGGGTTTTGGAAATGCAGCCAACGCCATCGGGGAAAGGCGGTTTCTGGATTGCCCAGAAAGTGCCGGATGGTGAATTCTTTGTGGCGGCGAATCAGTTCCGCATCAGAGCCATTAAGCCCAATAGCGAGGAGCAGATTTTCAATCCTAATCTGCCGGAAAAGTTGAAAGAAGCAGGCTGGGCTGCCTATGACAGTCAGGGCAATATGGATTGGGTGCGCTCTATGCAGGCGGCAGAGGATTTTCATCCTTATTTTGCCCTGCGGCGTGTATGGCGGGCTCTTTCGCTGGTCGCTCCTTCTTCCAATCTGCCGGCTAAGGTGGAAAATTGGGATACGGAGAACTATCCGTTCTCCATTCGCCCCGATCATCCGCTGACGGTGCAGGAAATTATGAATTTGCATCGTGATGCCTATGAAGGTACGGAATTTGACCGCCGCAAGAGTGAAGGCGCTGGCTTTTTTGCTTCCCCCTATCGTCATGCCAGCAAGCCGAAATGGGAGCGTTCCATAACGGCGGCGAATATTGCCTATACTTGGATTACCCAGGCAAATGACAAACTGCCCTGCCCCATTTTCTGGCTGTCGATGAATGCACCGGCTGAAAGCGTGTATGTTCCCTTGGCTGTTGCTCCGCTGCCGGAGGCCTACACAGGCAATGAACGTCAAAACTACAATCCGGACAAGGCATGGTGGATTTCCGGTCAGGTGACAACTCTGACCCGCGGCTATTACAGTGCTCTATCCCCACAAGTACGGGAAGCGGCTGCCAAGGAGGAAGCACAGGGGATAAAACTCGTAGCGGATTCGTCAAACTTATCTGCCGCCGATTTTGCGCAGGTGCTCAATAAAAATGCCGTACGCGCTTTGCATGATTGGCGTGACTTGCATGGAAAGCTGTTATCTGATAGCGATTGCGGTCATAAGATAAAGTATGATGCATCCTATCAGCCAAAAGATGATAATGTGAAACAGTATTAATTTATATCGTTGTGCTAAGATGCCCGGCAGCTGATAATACTTTTCCTTCGCCATAGATAAGCTTGTCTAAGTGAACGAAAGGTATCTCCCAGCGTTGGGCGTCTTTTTATCATGATGTAAATCAGAACTTGCAAAAAATGCTGAAATCCTCTTGCTACTATGCAAAAAATGTTATACA